>OHLP01000058.1_pt1 | contig 66750 bp, 46 predicted proteins | sample 1569111 | NCBI WGS metagenome assembly OHLP01 (sample SAMEA3879504, study PRJEB24766) | human gut metagenome | biome: human-associated habitat; feature: feces | place: USA | collected 1985/1987 | reverse complement strand
ACCCCTGCAAACATCTTACACACCCCACCCTGCTGCCTCGCAGTCGGTTTGGACGTATGCGGTGGGATATACGCCACAGGGACGTAGGGAAATCTGTCGGAGCGACAAACTTTTCTGCTCCCCTATGCCGTGATTTTGTCCTCCCGTGCTTGTACCGTGTGGCAGTCTGTGGGGTGTGCAAGTTGTGTAGGTTGTGTGTAGGTTGTGTGTAGGTTGTGTGTAGGTAGTATCAGCAGTATCTTACACAGTGTAAAGCGTTGATAGCCAAGGTATTGCGACGTGTTAGTGTAAGATGTAAGATGCTCGGCATGTAAGTTGTTCTAGTATGGTAAAAGTCCCAACCACAACTGTTTCGTCTTAGACATTTACATCTACACGCGACTTGCCTTCACTTCCCGAAGGTCTTTTCCAGTCGTGGGTATTCCAGCATATTCTCGCAATTTTCTCCATGCTCTTGTTAATATCAGATGTCATACTTGGCTTTCAGCTCATCATAGCACATGCCTGTCACATAGAGGTATAGAGTAGCGAACGCCTTAATATTCTCATCAAGTTGAGCTTCCGTCAGGAGATAGGAAGCATGTGCTCCGTTGCCTTCACTTGTGTTGCGATTGTTGCGTATGAGATTCAAGTAGCCAGACAACTTCTGCTCAGTTTCACTCGGACTATAGCGCAGACGCTTTAGACAGTCGAAAGCAAAGATACATGTGCTTAGTGTTACCTTATTACTGTCGCCTGAAGGACGCATTTCCTCACCATGTATCATGTAATAGATCTTCTTCAAGAACACCTCGAACTTCACAGACAGGTTGCCAGAATTAACGTGCTTGTCAATGATGTTCACCTTCTTCCGTCCGAAAAGCTCATCAATAGCCTTATACAGGTCAAGACCTACACCATCTACACTCGGGATTGTGTGGATAGTAAGTATCTTAAAAAAACCATCTACCACATTCCGCGTCAATGGCATATTGGGCACCTTACGAAGGTCACGTTTCACAACTTCGCGCAGGTTCGCCTTCATTTCATCATAAGAGCATTTGTTGTCTTCTGTGCGTTGCTGCTCGTCCTCAGGGGCCTCCTGTTGCTGCTCTTCTTCGGGCAACTCATCAGGAATGTTCTCGTCTAGAATAAATGCGGCATTCTGATAGGCATAGATAATCCTCGCTCTGTCGGTCGGGTCAAGGATAAACCTGCGCACAATGCTCGACATGTTGGTAATGACAAAACGCTTTGGCACATCTTGTCCTGTCACCTTCTTTAGGAAATCTACGGCTTTAGCCTTGTCAAGTGTGCGGATAAGTTCATCAAAACGCCCGTGCTCGTTGACATTCTCTGCCGTATTGTCATTGGTAACAAGGTCTTTCAAACGATTAATGTTCAGTCCCGTTACCTCGGCAAGCGTATAGACCTGCTGGTCGCATTCCCGCTTCTGATAATCGAGAATATAGTCATAGATGGTCTTGTCCTTGACGAGATGCAGGTCACCGCTCTCAATATCGTGCAGTATGCGCTGGGCGGTGCGTTGGTCGCGTTGTGAAAGCGAGGCAAAAGCATTATGCAGTTCGCGCTGTGCAGTCTTCACAAGTTCACTGCCAGAGCCTGTGGTATAGAGGTTCTTGATGAACTTGATAAACTTCTCATTGATATACTCTGCATCTATTGTGCCGGCACCAGTCTCCGTAATATATGCCTCCAGCTGGTAGATATCGTCGTCATTGCCGCCACCTCCTCCGCTACTCGTGAAGAGTTCACGATAACGCTGTAACAGAATCTTGTAAACCTGCTCGTCAAAGGCCAGTTTCACTGTTGTCCAACCTGAAGCGTGCGCAAACTCATATTCCAGTTTGTCCCAAACGAAGCCCTGCATCTTGCTTGCCTCCAGCCGGTTGGTCATCGCGCAGAACTCCTTGGCAAACTTCTTCTTCGAAGCCTCAGCCTGTGGCAATGTGGCGTAGTGCTCTATACCCTCAGCATTGAAGAGCGCATCAATGGCATTGAAACTCGTATTGATATACTCCAAGTTGGCCTCCAATTTATCTGTGAATACCGACAGCGGCTGGTTAACGTAGAGTTCGAGTGCCTCGTCGATATTCTTCTTCATTCGCTCCGGACGGGTGAAATACTTGATGATGCCGAATGGCTTTTCGGGACCGAACAACCGGTTGGTGCGGGAAAACGCTTGTATGACATCCACATACTGCATCAGCTTATCTACATAGAGCGTATTGACCCACTTTGAGTCGTAACCCGTGAGCATCTGCGTTACCACGATGAGCAAGTCAAGTTGCTTATCCTTCTCCAAATGCTGGTAAGGGGCCTTGTGGGCCAGTCGCTTGGCCACGTCTTTCTTATACTTGGCGTATGTAGATTGCTGGAACGTGGTACCATATTTATGGTTATAGTCCTCCAACATTTCAAGGATAGCATCTTCCTTATATTCGCCGCCACCATTATTGTCAATGCTGTCGTCAAATATTGCGGTGACGTTATATTCAGGATAGTGTTGCTTGAAAAGATGATAGTACTCGATAGCCTCAGGTATGTTCTTTGTGGCCAGTATGGCATGGAACTTACCATTACGGCTGAGCATTGGCCGTTCTTCCACAATCTTCTGCATCACCGCCCTATGGTGCTCATCTGACTGGTAAAGACTCTTGGCTTCGTCCTCCACCTTTATCATGTCGGTTTCATGCAGCCACTTGTTGTAGAGGTCGACCTTCTCCTTGTTCTCCCCTATCTCGTCAAAGCTCTCAGCACCCACGGCACGCAGAGCCACAGCCTCACGTATCTCATTAGGTTGGAAAGTGTCCTCGCGATAGAGGTCAAAACCGAGCACATTGCCATCAGGAATACCGTTGGCCAGCGTATATTTATGTAGCATGTCGCCAAAGATGACCTCTGTGGTCATCTCGCCATGGGCATTCTGAGGGAAAATAGGCGTGCCGGTAAAGCCAAAGAGCACGGCACGCGGAAAGGTGTTCTTGATTGTCAAGAGCATACCGCTGCCGCTCTCCTTACCGCCACCCGACACACTGCGGTGGCACTCGTCTATGATGAACACCACGCGCTTGTTGTTGATTTTTGTTATGGTGGATTGCGGCACATGGTTCTCGTGTGTGATACGACTCATCTTCTGTATAGAGGTGACGATAAGATTCTCGTCCTTGTCGTCGCTCTCCAACACACGAATGAGGTTCTGCGTATCCTCCGTGTCGAGCACATTATCGTCGGCATTGGCAAATCCACGATATTCGTCGGCACTCTGCGTACTCAGTTCGATGCGGTCGAGCAGGAATACTACTTTGTCGGCATCGCCAGCCTTTGCTATGAGCTGTGCCGCCTTGAATGAGGTCATCGTCTTGCCCGAGCCCGTGGTGTGCCATATAAAGCCGCCACGGTGAGAGTGGTCGTCCCAATTAGTGGCACGCACCCTCTCCCAAATCTTGGTCACAGCAAAATACTGATAGCTGCGAAGCACCTTCAGCGTCTCGTCCTTATCGTCGGCAATGCTGTAGTAGCCTATCATCTGGTGGGCCATGGGGATAGAGAGCAGGTTGGCACCGATGCGCTTCCAGTCGTGCATCTCCTCATTGTTGAAGTCTGCCCAATGAAAGTAGAAACTCGGTGAAAAGTTCTCCGACTTGCCAGGATTGGCAAAGTAGAGTGTCTTTTCAGGCGTCATGGCCACAAATATCTGTACGAGCGAGAAGATGCCACGACTGAACACCCCCTCATGGGCGTATTTCTTTATCTGGTTGACAGCTTGTGTCACGTCCACTCCCGAGCGTTTCAGTTCTATATGAATGACGGGCATACCATTGATAAGCAGCATCACGTCGCCCCTTCGTGTGCTGGCCAACGGATGCTTGGTTTGAAACTCCGGTTGGCGCACGATCTGATACACACTCTGTCCGGCACGTATCTCCTTCGCATCGAAAATCTTCAGGTAGACCTCCTTGCCAAAGTTAATCTTGTCCTTGTCGTTGTCACGCTTGATCTTCACCAATCCACCACCAATGAACTTGCTCACCTCGTAAGGCGACTGCAGGGCATCCACCTGTGTGATTATTTGTTGCATCTCTGAGTCGGTGAGCGGGAAGTCACCCAAGCGGTTCACGTCACGGTTGTTGTTGTAAATAATGGCGGCCCAGTTCTTAATCAATATCTCCTCTGTGGGATTCTTGATGATGCGGGGCTCCCAACCATGCTGAGGGAGCAGCTTTGCCAGTGCTTCCTCAAAATCTAATTCCTTTGTGAAAGGACGTATCAATACATCTACCGGCATATCTTTATGTTGTTCTTATCTTGTTAATATACAGTGTTATTATTACTGAGGTTTCGGATTTGGCCAAAGCGGGCGGGCCCAGGTATTTACATAACTTATTCAACCACCAAACGCTACCTCTAATGGGGGCGACGCGTCTCGTGTAAAGATACAACTATTATTTAGTAGAGTTCGTATCTTCCCTCCTTTCTCTATCCCGACGCGAGACGCGTCGCCCCCATTAGTGGTAGCGTTTTTTGCAACAAAACCGGTCTCATTTTTGATGTCGATTTTGAACACACTACCTGTAAGGGCGCTACCGCTCTTACACGGGGTAAACCCAGGGTGCCGCTTTGCTTGCCTTGGGCTATAGAATTCATTGGGGCCCGTTTGAGTTAAATGCGAGACTTGAGTTATCTTACTACGTTCGTTCAACATGCTTACTTCGTTCGAAGTAAATGCTTATAACGTTCGAAGTAAACGCTTACTACGGTCGAAGTGGCATGACTTAGGCTTGGTTTTGTGCTTTCATCACTCCCACACGTGCATCACCTTTTCGTTTGACAACGGACGATCGCCGCCGTTATTCGTATCGTACTTGCTAAATCCGAAAGTTGAGTTTCTTTATAAATATCGAGCTACATTACACAAACATCTTGTCCAGGCATGCCGCCTTAATCTGCTTCAGCTTCTCAAGGCGCTGGGTGTGGAGGGCGATTTGGCGGTCGAGAGAGGTGAAGAAGGAGGCGATAGATTGTTGCTCAGTATCTCTTTTAGGTAATAATATATTTTGTTTATACAAATCTGTCCATACAATATTCTTTCTGCAAAGACTCGCACCAGCAGTTGTTGCATCTAAAAAGAATTTCTTAGTTTCTTCTCTTTTTATCCAATGATACATAAACTCTGGTAATACATTATATAAATCATATATTTTATAAGCAGGAGATACTAAACCATGCTCAAATCGTAAATTTACATTTGCATTTCCTAAATGCAGATTTTGAGCAGATAAAATTAACATGTTTCTTCTTACTTTTCTATAGCCGATGTTTGAGCGACCTCTTTGATGACCAAATAGCTCAGAATTCAAGAAAACACCATTTATTGCTGAAGATAATAAAATATCTTCATCTTCTGATGTGGATTTATCTGTACATTCTTTCAATAGAATTCCAAATTTCACATTCTTCCATTCCCCCTCAAACCCCTTGAATCTTATTTTAGGTACAGTTTCCCCTTCCTGCGGGAACATAGCCTGCAGGCACGCCGCCTTCACCTGCTTCAATGAAGCAAGACGAGAGGTTGATGCAGAGATTTGGGCATCGAGGGAGGTGAAATATTTACCAATGAGTTCTTGCTCAACTTTATCTTGCGGAAGAAGGAACATTGTTGATGATACTAAATTCCAATCTGCTCGCGGCATTTTCGAACCAGAGGATACGTTAGCGACTCTCATAAAAGCCTCCGAATTGACTAGATTGTAAATAAACTTACTATCATTATCACATGGACGAAGAATCCAAAAGTCACCTATCGCTATTCCTCTAAATTCTGCCAACAAGATATTCTTCAGATATGGACGAAGTTTTCCAAAAAGAATGTCTCCTTCACGAAATATCTTTCCATACTTTCGACAATCCTTCTGATATACATCTTTATTAAGACAGCCTTCACCAGATACTATATCTTCAAATTCGATCCCAGGCAAACTTCCAGTCTTTCCTGTGGATGAAGTTCGTTCTGCAATTTCAGAGAATGGGAGATCCTTCCACTCCCCACTAAACCCCTTAAATCTTATCTTCGGCTCTTTCATACTCATCCTTTGATTAACTCGGTTAAACCCTTGATAGCAAACTCGTCGCCAGTAAGCTGACTGACAAGATCGGCCAATGTCTGTTTTGACGATGCGAGATCGCGTTCTATGTCATGATAGGTAACGGAATACTTCTCTGCCAAACTCTGGACGGCATCGGCAAGCGTGGCGATGACTGCATCAGGCATGGCGCTGATGGCTGTGGTGACAGGTTCTATCCACTTTTTATCGAGCAGGGCGCTTATCTCGTGCATGTCGAGGGTTTCTATCTTTTCTTTGGTCTTGGCAAGGAGTTCGAGTGTCTTCTTGGAGAGAGCCTTCTTTGCCTTAGACTGTTCGTCCCAAAGGGCTACAATAGCCTTCAGCTTGTCTTTGGTATCGGGCTCAACATCGGCCTTGGGCTTGGCATCAGCCTTGATTTTGTTTTTGTCGAGTGCACCGTCTTTTTCTGCGTCAAGATAGGTTTCCTGCTCGTCATCGTTGAAGTCATCTTTGATGGCATCAACTTCGCCATTGATGGCCTCGATGCGCTCTGAGATAGCGGTGAGGTCATCGAGTTCGGTCTGGAAATAGACGTGCTGAACAAGGTCGAAAGGCATGATGCGGCCCTTCTCACCGTCTGGCACTTCCTGCTCTACGCCATTTTTGTCCTTCACCATCTTGTATTTCGGTTCCACCACATTGCAAGCGCCCATGCCTTCAGTCTGGATTATTTCAATGTCGCCCATGATGTCCTGCCAGTGGTCGGTCAGAATCTGATAGGCTGCATACTTATCCACAAGGGGCAGCGGGGCGATGCGGCGGAAGATGTCGGCAGAGATATTGTCGTTCTCCTCCAGTTCCTTCACATCTTCCACATGATTTACAAGACGCTGATGAAGCATCGTCTGGAAATCAGCAAAGGCAGTGGCAAAGTTTGCCTTGAAAGCCTTTACATCTGCGTTAGCCAAGATCGTATCTAATACATTCTCAACCTTGACCGAGGAGTATGGTTTATCGGCCTCGGCTGCAAAGATGTCCTGCTGCAGCGTAGGAAAGGCTGTCCAGTAGGCACCAAGGTCTGAAATCTCGGTGTTAGGAATGCCACCAAACATGGTGCTGTAAATGTCATACTTCACAGCAGCTTCGCTCGAATCTACATAGCGGGGTATGTTGAGATTGTACTCATTACGGCGAATTTCGTCACGACTTACCACACGGGAGTAACCAGGAATGTTCTTTCGCTCGCGATAGGTGTCGGCAATTTTCTTCACATCTGAGGCACGGAGCTTGTTCTGTTTGCCGTCCTTGATGAAGCCTTTGCTGGCATCGATGATGAGCACACCCTCGTCGCCACGGTTCTTTTTCAGTACCATAATGAGTGTGGGAATGCCGGTGCCAAAGAATATATTAGCTGGCAAACCGATAATGGCATCGATATTGTTCTTCTCGATAAGGTTTGCACGAATTTGGCCTTCAGCCTGACCTTCTTCACGCTCTTCGATGGGCAACAGATTGCCGTCCTTGTCGAACCTCTTTGGTGCCTTGCCACGGAACAGTACGCCATGTGGCAGCACAATAGTAAGAATGCCGTCCGACTTAAGGTGATGCAGTTCATGGAGCAGGAAGGCATAATCGGCCTTGGTTTTCGGAGCCAGTCCATACTGGGCAAAGCGGGCGTCCATTTCCTTGTTGGTTGGATCCCAATGCTGCGAATAAGGCGGGTTGCTCACCACGGCATCAACAGCCAGGGGCTTGTCAATATCAGAACCTTCCTCGTGGATAGGCCAGTCCTCCTCCAGTGTATCAGCACAGCGGGTGACAATATTCTGCGGAATGATGCCTCGCATTACGAGGTTCATACGGGTAAGATTGTAGGTGTTTTCCTTAAGTTCCTGGGCGTAGTACTTCACCTTGTTCTTTCCCCTGATGTGTTTGCTCACGGCCTTGCCGATGGTGATGAGCAGCGAACCGGAACCACTGGTGGGGTCATATATTTCGAGCGACTCCTTCTCCTTATGGTGCTCGGCCACAATCTCCGACATCACCATAGCAACCTCGTGGGGTGTATAGAACTCACCTGCCTTTTTGCCAGCATGGGCGGCAAAGTTGCTGATAAGGAACTCATAGATATAGCCCAACACGTCGTAGTCTTGCGAGCCATCAGTCGGTATGTCCTTGATGAGTTTGATGAGTCCTTTCAAAGCCTTGGTCTGTGCCGAAGGATTGTCACCCAGTTTGCTCAGACCCTCGCGCAGGGTTTTGAAGATGCCGGCATACACCGATGCGAAGTTTTCACTCATCAGACGCTCGAAGTTACTGAGTGCCTCGCTGAGCGTTGCAACGCTGAACTCGGTATCTGTAAGCCAAGTATTGAACAGATACTTATATTCGATGAAGAAGCCGATGTGTTCCTGACACTCGGCGATGGCGTTCTTCATATTCATATCCTCGTAGTTCTCTACGAGTTCCACCAGCTCATCTTCTTCCCATTCGCAGTCCTCGATGAAGTATTTCACCTCTGTGTCGGACAAGAACTTGTAGAAGATAAGTCCCAAAATGTAGTCCTTATACTCATTGGCATCAATCTTGTTGCGCATATTGTTCGCCGATGCCCATATTCTGTTTGCCAGCTGTTGCTTGTTCATATATAGGATTCTATTATTTTTCTTGTCGCAAAGTTATATCTATCTATGCAGTGCATCTGCATAAAAGAGAATGATTTTAATTTTTCTTCCGTTTTTGACCACAAAGTAGCTTCGTTGAGTCTTGACGCTATATTTTCCTTATTACACTTACTTCTTCAAAAATAATGATTTTTCTGCAATTTACGCACTGTTTCAACAAAGTAATGTGTGTTTTCAGCTGAAAAATGTACCTTTGTGTCATTAATGAAGTATTTCACGTATTATATTGGATAAATTATGAAGATCCTTCCATACATAGTGTTCAGCTTTCTTATGCTTTGTGCGTTGTGCACAGGCATTAACAGCTATCACAGAACAGAATACATGATAGCCCAGGATGTTAATCAGGCATTGAAGCAAGTTCTTCTGAAAATGCCAGACAATGTGGTTACTACAGACACCATACGTTGTTATCGCAACTGCCTCACTATAGCCGAATTGAAAGATACGGCAGGTATCGCCATGCGTACCGTACGCAGAGGTGGACGTTGGGAAACAAAGTTGGTGGCAGAGGCAAATTGCAACTTTGCTACGACTTTCATGATGTCCGACCAAAAGGCTTCGGGCTCTCTTTTGTTTATCGGGATGCTGTGGCTGTTAAGTAGTTTGTGGTATGTAAGAAGGAATAAGCCGGAGTTGATAGTTCAAGGTTTGGCATACGGTGGTATTGTGTTCCATGATGATAAATTCATGACCATATCGGGTGAGGAGATACGTCTTACTCCTATGCAACACTCCTTGCTCGAAATGTTCATAACGACAGATTCTCATACGCTATCGAAACAGGAGATTTGCGACCGACTATGGCCTAAGAAACCTAATGCAAGCGATACGCTTTATACGCTAATCAGACGTATAAAACCTATCATAGAAACACATAGCATTCTGAAAATCGAATCGGATCGGGGTAAGAGCTATAGTCTGAGAATCAGATAGATAGGCTTTTGTTGGTCAATTGTCAGGGATATGTCAGCCTGAATAATTGGCTTTCTTGCAAGGAGAAAATAAATTTGCACCATAAAATAAAAACATGGTGCAAAATGAAACGATTATTTACAATTTCAATTATTATGACTTCTGCATTCTGCGCTAATGCTCAGAATGTGGACAAGACAATCACGCTTAATGAAGTAACGGTAAAAGCCTCTAAGGTAGTGAACAAGGCCGACGGTATGATAATCTATCCTACCGATGTACAGAAGCAGACTTCGAACAATGGTTACAGCATTCTTGAGAAACTCACACTTGCCAATATTCGTATTGACAACATCAGCCATACTATTACTGCTATTGATAACAGAGGTAGCGTTCAACTTCGAGTAAATGGCATTGTCGTAGGCAAACAGGAGATGTTGGCTCTCAACCCAAAGGATATTGTCAAGATAAACTTTATAAACAACCCCGGCGTTCGTTATGGCGAAAGCATTGGCTATGTGATTGATATAGTTATACGCAGGAGCGAGAGCGGTTATACTATTGGTACGGACCTTACCTCGGCACTTACGACGTTGCAAGGCGATGGTATAGTGTATGGTAAATGGAATAAGGACAAAAGTGAATTATCGCTTTCGTATGATGTGAGTGGATACAAAACAAAAGGTTCAAAGAGCAAGCAGTTGGCAGAATACACCTTGACAGACGGTAGTATCTACACTATTGAGCGAAACGATGTGGAGTCGCTTGGTAAATCCATTGCGCATGACGCAAAACTAACCTATAACTGGTCCGACTCCACAGCAACGCTCTTTCAAACATCCTTGAGTGGAGCATTCAACAACACTCCTGGCAACTATAATATTAAGGACATCACGGATGGCTCTCGACAATATCAGGCTACAAGCCGAGAAAAAAACAAGAGCCTTTCGCCTGTATTGGATATTTATTTCTTTCGTCAGTTCACCCCACGCCAATCCATCACAGCCAATGCCGTAGGTACCTATATATCCACACAGACAAGCAGCTATTATGACGAGGGTACGCCTTATAAATATGATGTGGTTGGCAAGACAGCATCTCTTCTTACTGAGGTGATTTATGATAACAGGCTCAAGCCCTTTACACTCTCAACAGGCTTGAACTATAGCTATAAACACACAAAGAACGACTATCTTGGCGACGCTTCCGCTTTGACCAAGACTAACAACAACCGCCTATATGCCTTTGCAGAAATTAAGGGTCTGTTCCGACCGTTGCGTTACACATTAGGTGCTGGCGCAAGCTATATCCATTACACTCAGAATGGTCACAGATATAACTTCTGGACATTCCGTCCAAAAGCCTCGCTGACATACAACATCAATAACAATATGCAGTTGAGCTATACCTATCAGATGTGGGACAGGGTATCCCGTATAGCCATGACGAGTGATGCTATGATTCGCACCAATAGCATGGAATGGACTATTGGTAATCCAGATTTGAAACCTTCGCGCGATATGGAGCACCGATTACAGTTTTCATATAATACCAATCGCCTGCAGACCTTTGTTGAAGGTTATTACAAACAATGTTTCAAGCCCAACATGGCTCATTATGAACGAACTGACGACAATAAATTCATTTATACTCAGATTAATCAAAAGGAAATTTCTGTGCTGAACGCTATGGCGTATGCTGGCTATTGGCTCTTGCCCGAAAAACTTCAGATTGCAGCCTATGGAGGAATGAACAGATGCTTTAATTTCGGCAAAGACTATACACATTGCTATACATCGTGGTTTTATGTAGGTAGCATCACGGCTTATCTCGGCCACTTCACGTTGCAAGGATACATAGATAACGGCAACCGATTTTTTGAAGGCGAGTCGAAAGGCTTCAGCGGTGCTTATTCGGTTCTAAAAGCCTCTTACATGTGGCGCGACTTGCAGTTCTCATTGTCATGGGCCAACCCCTTTGACTGCAATCATAAGTCATACGAGAATGAATTGCTCAACCGTAATCTGTATAAGCACACTATTGGTTATTCTAAGGATAGCGGCGATCTCGTTACGTTGAATATATCTTGGCAACTGAGCCGAGGCAACAAACATAAGTCAGCAGAAAAGAAGATAAACCTGCGTGACACGGATAATGGTATTATGAACTGAAGTTTCCCACCCCCTTATTTTAGCTAAGTGTGTAGTGACTTCTTTTGATCGATAGTTTGAAAATCGATGCATTCCGAATCGATTAACGCGTGTTAAAAATATTTAGCTCAAACCGGGCATAGCCAAATCATCCGAATCGCATAGGAGATGTGCCCATACCTTTGTGGAGAAGTCGGCCGTTTGTTGTGCAGCTACAGTTGATAGACATTCCAATAGATCAATGCCTGCTTCTTGCGACAAAACTTCCAAAATATACATTTCTGATACTATATTTTACATTTTAATTTCTGATAATTCCTCTGCAATTTCAATCTCAAATTGAATATGCTTTAACAGAATACCTTTGTCAACATGCCAACCATACACAGGCCACACACATACTAACTGAATTGTTTTAACCAAATTATCTTCACTATTCGCATTAGAATATGATACAGAATTCTCAAACATATTATTGTAGGTTGCATGCTCAAGAATCTTATCACATAACTTATACTTAATAATTTTAGCTATGTCTTTCTCATGAACTACATTCCCGTCTTTGTCTGTACATTTATGGCTATTTAAATCAAAAGGATTTCCTTTGTCATCTACCACAAAAATACTGTTGATAGCTACATTTTCCGAAAAAGTTTTTAACTCATACCATCTGATTTTCCCATTTTTGTAAAAACCAAAAGCATCAGCCGTTATTGAACATAAATCTTCTTTTAACTTTCCTCTGACTACATATATCAATTTCATTTTGTCATTTACAACAGATGGTGGTATAACGATATTTGTAAAACGGATTTTTCCATCACCAATTCTTGCACTTGGATAAATTATGCCCTCAAATTTATATTTCAGTTTCTGGTTTTTATATTCGACAGAACCGCTCTGCTTAAACATATAATTAGCCAAGAAACTTGAACATAAATATCTCCGATTTTCGTCTTCTTCTGTACGAGTAAACAACTCGTTGAATTTTTTTATGTACATTCCCATTAAGCCCTCAGTAAAGAAAGTATTATTAATGCCAAGATAATTAGACAAGTCGGCATTCACCTTAATGTTCTGAGGCAGATATACTGGCAATACCATCATCGATGAATCCAATTTCATTCCCCATTTTGACAAATACACTTCATCGCCTTCTTTAATATCATGACATATTTCACGATAATTAGTGTCTGGAGATAAAGATGCATAAAACATAGATTGCCCTTTCTTGTTCATCCTACCTCTGCTTATAACATCTGATTTTTCTGTAGGAACATATGAGAAAGTAGATGGCAAAGTTAGATCTTCGTCTTTGCTAATTTTTGCAGCCATTCTTGAACGGTAAAACGCAAGATTATTTATTGAAACAGGATTTCTAAATGCACATTTGATATTCGCATTTTCATATTTTTTATAAAAAACATCTTCTGCTAGCATCTGTGAATCTTTATCTAATTGTATCAGTTCGTCAATTAATTCTTTCGGAGAAATAGGATTCACGTCTAATACTTTTTTTCCTTCTTTTTCTTCTGCCAAAAGAAACATTATGTGTTCTTTAATGTCATTCCAACTATCTTCTTTCTTAAATTTGATGGTTGAATCTCCCCACCATCCGGTCATATTACGTTTGTAAAAACATTCGACAGAACGTCTAGGAGAGTTGGCTAGATAACTTTCATAGAACGAATCATGAATATAATAGTTGCAATTGGAATCGTTGATAAATTTTCTCCAGACATTGCTTAGGCTTTCATGTTCAAAGTTTGGACGTTCAATAATATCTATGTGGCTAAATCTCTGAGCAGGTAAATATTTCTCAAACGCACTTTTAAGCATTTGAGCAGCTTCTACATCTGTTTTGGGAGCACTATAACCAAATATTGTAATCATTTTTGCCCTACTTAGGAATTCATTTAAGATAATCCATTGTTGTTTAATAAAAGGATTAGAGTTGTAATCCTTATGTTTTACAGGAAAAAGCAAAGGAGAACGACGATAAGCAGTACCGCAATTGTCACATTTAACACGCTGTAAAGCACCAAAATGTCCACATTGCTCACAATATCCTGTAGCTACATTTCCATGTAAAAATGCAAGCTTTGGCAAATTGGTTGTAAGTTTTCTTGCTCTATTGTATGCCTGAATCAATAGAGGATCCCAATTAAATGTGGCAATCATGTCTTTTTGAGTCAGAGCTAGTATTAGCTCATCATAAACAGTTATTTCATTAGGTAATTCTAACCTTGAAAAATAAGTAAATATTGCATCTTCAAGTTGCTCTCGAACAGATTTACATTCATCACCACGTTCATACAATTCGGAATATATATCTTCTATATTTTCACTTTTGGTATTCAGTTTAACTGAGGCTAGAATAGTATCAAGCCCAAGATTGTGAATGAAACCGTGCATCACAGAACAAGGATAACCATATTTGTCACCATTAGGTATGGTAGCAACTGTAGCCCCAGCTCCTAGAATTACGACATGAGGTCGCGTATTTTCTATTTCAAATATTTCTTTTTCCGTCATAAAATTGTTTTCTAATTTTTATTAGCCTTCAAAAAACTAATAGGTAAATACACATTCTTCAAAGAAGTAGCCTTCTTGAAAAGTGGGGCTATCTCTTCATCCTTAAAACCTGCTATGCCACAACCTATACGAGTAACGAGAAACTTCTTCTCCTGATGTTCCTTAGCATATTCTATAGATTGATCTACATATGGCTTTATAGTTTCAATACCTCCTTGCATGGTTGGTATGGCATACGACTTGCCAGTTAATCCCACACCCACACCCCATTGGGCTCCAAATCTATTGTGTGCTGCTTTTGCTGCACCACCAAGATGTTTACCTTCGAGATTACTACCAAAGACGAAAATCTCATCTTTTTCGAGGAAATCTATTTTGCCCGAAGCTATATTTGGATTATCTGTTCTATTCTTGCTCATATTCTTAATGTTTTAGGATATTGACAAGTTTGTCATATCCATTATCTTTTTTGATATTTCCTGGTGTAATGGCTTGTGACATTCCTTTATGCCCCTTGGTTATGATACGACCTTCGGATTCAAGTTTCATCCAAAGTTCTTCTCCGAAAACATCTTGCCAAAGCGTTTCTGAACGTAAGACGAGGAAAGTCTTGTTTGTTTCTACAGCAAGGTGTTTTATCAAAAGGTTGGTGAATATCGTTGAAGGCAAATGATTAATACCAACAGAATACTTGAACTTTTTGGAATGATAGCCTATTAACTGCAGGAATGCAATATCCTCATAGATTTGATGTCCAATTTCTTCAGATGGCCTCCCATAGGCATCCATGGCAAGCCTAGAAAAAGACTTTTGCCAATAGTGATCTCCTTGTTCCCTTGAACATTCATGCTCGTCATAAATGGCATCACCATATAACTTAAGCGCATCTCTCATTAGACTAAGTAATTGTCCCTTTTGAGTATCTGACATCTTCAAGCACAAATTCTTGTTTACTGTCTCGACATAACCAGGGTTAAGAGTCAAAATCACAACTTTTGATTTGAGCAAGTTGCCTGAAAAGGGCATAGGTGGAACACCTACAACAAATCTATAATCGGATTCTACTTTATTATTAAAAGCATGAATAAAGGTAGTATCACCAGGATAGATGAGTTCATCCTCCTCTTCATCTGACCAGATAGGACAACCATTCATTTTGTCAGCAAGCATACTCCAGCCATTCTTCAGCTTGATGCTACTTTCCCTCACTTCAATATTGCGAAGAGTTTCCTTTGATGTAGATATGTACTTGACAAAATCTCGTGTGGCATTAGCTCCTGTATAGCGAGAAGCTATTTCATTGTAGTCATAATGCACCTCGTCGAAATAACATTCCACCTTACCTTCTGATGTTTCATGCTCCCAGTAACGATACAGGATTTCCTCTGTAAACAGTTGGAATAAAGCTGCAAAGCTCATTTTTTCATGGAGAACTTCATACGATATTGTCTCTTCATTATTTGTTCTCAGTAATTCTATGTAGTAGGCTATGCTTCTTTTGGCTGTATGTTCATAATCACTATATGCCAGATTTTCCATGTGACGATTAATGTCCTCTATGAAATCTGGCAGCAAGTCTGCCCCTCGCTTTAATCGGTAAGCAATATCAGCAATTTTTGACCAAGCGTCTTGTTCTGTGTATTCGTATGAGCAACCGTCTATATATGAACGTATCGAATATGGCAAGCTCAGGTCTGATGTGCGTAATAATGTTATCATTTCTACTGTCTTTAAGATTAAAAATCAAAGGGATATTTGCGCCATTCTTTAGAAGCTTTGGCTTCATTGAATGCCATTTCATTAAACGAATATACATAGAGAGACCTCGTTGCAGGAGAGACTTTTTCTATAGGCTGAGAGATTGCACAACAACGTCCATCTTCCACCTCCATTTTCATAAGAAAACCAGACGCTTCCATTTTACGCATAAAATTACGCCTGTCATATTTTCTTTCGTGTATAAGTTCGTATATGCGTTGCAATTCGTCCATCTTAAATACCTTGTTCAAGAGTTTGAAGGCTATAGGAGAAATGCGAAGTTTTTCTTGAAGCTTTTCTCTTGCCATTCCTATGATTTCTGCATGGTCAAATGCGAGAGGTGGAAGATTGTTCCATTCGTACCACTGTGCCTTGCTTGCATCGTCACCGGCTATAACTTCAAACTCGTTCTTGCTGACAAGGGCAAAGAAAGCAACCGTAAGCACACGCTCACGAGGGTCTCTGTCAACTGTACTGAACACATGGATTTGCTCCAGATAGATATTCTCTACGTTGGTCTCTTCATACAATTCCCTCTTTGCGCCCTCTTCAACGGTCTCGTCCAAATTCAGAAAGCCACCTGGCAGAGCCCATGTGCCTTTGTATGGTTCTATACCACGTTCTATGAGAAGTATGTTGATACTTGTGCCATCAAAGCCAAAGATGACACAATCTGCGGTAACTGCAGGATGTGGATATTTGTATGTGTACATAAAATGAGATTTTTTTAATTTGATACTGCAAATATACTGCGTAAAAATGACGCAATAGGCCAATTTGTCAACACTCTACAACATTTAATCCTCATTACTATCTTCGTTGACAACAACCTTAAGTTATATACGGCCTGCATGGGATGCTACACTGCTTTTATTACGTGCAGAACGTGTTGAAAAGAATAAAGGCAAGCACCTGATTTTCAAGTGCTTGCCTCGTATTTCACTAATTATCAGCATTCAGAAATTATTCCTCCACAGCAGCCTGCGCCGCAGCCAAGCGAGCTATAGGTACTCGGAACGGTGAACAACTTACGTAGTTCAAACCTACCTTATGACAGAACTTGACTGAAGAAGGCTCACCGCCATGCTCGCCACAGATACCGCATTTAAGATCTGGACGTACCATGCGACCCTTATCGACAGCCATTTCTACAAGTTGTCCTACACCATTTTGATCGAGGACCTGGAACGGGTCAACCTTCAGTATTTTCTTGTCTAAATATACAGGCAAGAAACTGGCAATGTCATCGCGTGAATAGCCAAATGTCATCTGAGTCAAGTCATTCGTACCGAAGCTGAAGTACTCTGCACGTGAAGCTATTTTGTCAGCAGTAAGAGCAGCACGCGGAATTTCAATCATTGTACCAACCTTAAACGGGATTTCCATACCCTCCTCCTTGAACAGAGCGGCGGCTTCATCGCGAATAACCTTCTCTTGCGCCTCGAACTCATACAATATACCAGTCAAGGGTACCATGATTTCGGGGTGAGGATCCAAGCCTTCACGTTTCAGATCAATAGCTGCAGAAAGGATAGCTCTGGTCTGCATTTGAGTGATTTCGGGATAGGTATTACCAAGTCGGCAACCACGATGTCCCAACATGGGATTATGTTCACACAAGCTGTCAACACGCTGTCGGATATACTCAACTGTCACGCCCATGGCCTTAGCCATTTCTTCCTGTCCCTTGGTATCATGCGGCACAAATTCGTGAAGAGGTGGGTCAAGAAGACGTACATTTACAGGATATCCGTCCATTGCCCGGAATATGCCCTTAAAATCTTCCTTCTGATATGGCAGAAGTTTAGCAAGCGCCTTTTTGCGACCTTCAACATCTTCAGCCAAAATCATTTCACGCATAGCAACGATTTTCTCGTTGTCGAAGAACATGTGTTCTGTACGACAAAGACCAATACCTACAGCACCAAATTTGCGCGCCACCTCCGCATCGTGCGGCGTATCAGCATTGGTACGAACCTGCAATCGAGTATATTTGGCACACAGATCCATCAACGCTGCAAAATCACCTGAAAGTTCGGCAGCTTGTGTTTTAATCTCTCCTTGATACACACGTCCATTTGTACCATTTAACGAGATATAATCACCTTCGTGGAGCACAACGCCATCTATTTCGACAGTACGAGCCTTGTAGTCAACATTGATGGCACCCGCACCACTCACACAACATTTGCCCATGCCACGTGCCACAACTGCCGCATGAGATGTCATACCACCGCGAGCTGTAAGAATACCCTCTGCCACAGCCATACCTGCGAGGTCCTCTGGCGATGTTTCAATACGAACCATTACCACTTTATGGCCATCTTCGTGCCATTTGGCTGCATCATCAGCGAAAAAAACAATCTGTCCGCACGCAGCACCAGGGCTTGCAGGCAAACCACGAGTCAGTTCTTTAGCCTTAGCAAGTGCTTCCTTTGAGAATACCGGGTGTAAAAGTTCGTCCAACTTCTGCGGTTCGCAACGTTCTATGGCTGTTTTTTCGTCAATCATGCCCTGACGCAACAAGTCCATGGCTATTTTAACCATTGCAGCCCCCGTACGCTTTCCGTTACGTGTTTGGAGGAACCAGAGTTTACCTTCCTGTACAGTAAACTCCATGTCCTGCATGTCGTGATAATGCTCTTCAAGCTTTGTTTGGATAGCATCAAGTTGATGATAAATCTCAGGCATAGCCTCCTCCATCGAAGGATATTCGGCCTTACGCTTTTCTTCGCTTATGCCCTGCAGTTCTGCCCAACGGCGTGATCCTTCGAGCGTAATTTGTTGTGGTGTACGTATACCGGCTACAACATCTTCGCCTTGTGCATTAACCAACCATTCCCCATTAAAGAGGTCCTCGCCAGTTGCAGCATCACGACTGAAGCAAACGCCTGTGGCCGATGTATTGCCCATGTTGCCAAACACCATAGCCATTACTGTTACTGCTGTACCCCATTCTGCAGGTATACCCTCCATTTTGCGATACAGAATGGCACGTTCGTTCATCCACGAATCAAACACTGCACAGATTGCACCCCACAGTTGCTCCATAGGGTCTGTTGGGAATTCCTTGCCAGTCTGCTCAACGATGGCGACCTTGAAACGCTTTACAAGTTCCTTCAGGTCATCTACCTCAAGTTCATTGTCAAGCTGAACGCCCTTGGCCTTCTTTACATCGTCAATAATAGCTTCAAACGGATCCACGTCATCTTTATTTACTGGCTTCATACCCAGTACAACGTCGCCATACATTTGTACAAAACGACGATATGCATCATAAGCAAAACGGGGATTGCCAGTCTTTTTTGACAGACCTTCAACAACCTCGTCATTCAGACCCAGGTTCAAGATAGTGTCCATCATGCCGGGCATCGAGGCTCGTGCCCCTGAGCGCACTGAGAGCAACAAGGGATTTGCCACATCACCGAACTTGCTATTCATGAGTTGTTCCGTTTGGTGCAAGCTCTTTTCAACATCTTCCTTCAACAATGCTACAACCTGATCCTTACCTATTTTGTAGTATTCGTTGCAAACGTCTGTAGTAATTGTAAACCCTGGAGGCACTGGCACACCTATCAAGTTCATTTCGGCAAGGTTTGCCCCCTTACCTCCCAATTCGTTACGCATGTCAGCGCGGCCCTCGGCCTTGCCATTACCAAAAGTGTAGACTCTTTTAATGTTATTCATGGTGTTTTACAATTGATTATCCATTTGTAAATTGTATGTTCTTTAATGGTACATCACATTCCATGCAACGTCTCCATAACTGACGCAAATATAATAGTATGTTTTTACACAGACAAGTATTACACGATATTTTTGTAACTTGACATTGAAAAATGAGGGTATTAGTGTTAATTTACTCAACACTCATAGGACTTTTTAGCAATGCAATATACTTTTAAGCATATATAATAATGTATCACGTAAAGGACATTATGAAGCAACTATTCACACTATGCCTTGAGCCATCATGGCGTATGCCACCTTCATAAAGCCAGCAATATTGGCCCCTTTCACATAATTAGTGTGTCCATCTGGTTCCTTGCCATACTTTATACACTGTTGGTGTATCGCATGCATGATGTGTTGCAACCGTGTGTCAACCTCATCAGCCGACCATGACAGATGCATGGCATTTTGAGTCATTTCGAGTCCAGAAGTTGCTACGCCCCCAGCATTTACAGCCTTGCCTGGCGCAAAAGGCATTCCGTGGGCAGTAAAATAATCTACAGCCTGACTCGTACAACCCATATTGCTCACCTCGGCCACCATCTTTGCACCGTTAAGGCAAATCATTTCAGCATCGCGCTCGTTTAATTCATTCTGTGTGGCACATGTCATCACGATGTCAACCTCTTGTTCCCAGGGTTTGCGTCCCTCGTAAAAGGTTGCCTCAGGATATTTTTCGGCATAGGGCGCAATTATATCATTGCCCGACGAACGTAGTTCCAGCATGTAGGCGATTTTATCACCCACCACACCTTGTGGATCGTACACATACCCGTCCGGACCACTAAGTGTTACTACACTCGCACCCATCTCCGCTGCCTTCTTTGCCACCCCCCAAGCTACATTACCAAAACCCGATATGGCGATTCTTTTACCAGCAATATCTTCTCCCAAATCCGCCAACATCTGACGCACAAAGTACATTGCTCCATAGCCAGTTGCTTCAGGACGTAACAAAGAGCCCCCAAATTCTATACCCTTTCCGGTAAATGCACCTGTATGCTGAAGGCATAACCTTTTATACATGCCATACATGTAGCCCACCTCACGAGCACCAACGCCTATATCACCCGCAGGCACATCTTGTTCTGCACCGATATTGTGCCAAAGCCCCAACATATAAGCCTGGCAAAATCGCATAATTTCGGCATCACTCATACCGCGGGGTGAGAAGTCTGCCCCACCCTTGGCTCCGCCCATTGGCAGTGTGGTAAGTGCATTTTTGAAGGTTTGTTCAAAACCAAGAAATTTCAAAATACTCAGATTTACCGAGGGGTGAAACCGAATTCCTCCCTTATACGGACCTATTGCATTATTAAATTGCACACGATGCCCAATATTCACATGTACTTCGCCCTCATCGTCAACCCATGGAACTCTAAAAGTTATTATCCTATCGGGTTCTACCAGGCGTTCTATCAGTTTAACACGCTCAAATTCTGGGTGCTGATTATACACATGCTCGATTGAGCGCAAAACTTCTCGCACTGCTTGCAAATACTCTAATTGGTCTGGATATTTCTTCGTGAGCAATTGCATTACGCTTTCTGTTTTCATGACTTTATGTTTTAAGGATTAAGATTTGTGGGCTATACACGGCCCTTGTTTTTACAAATGTACAGATAAAATACGATGACAACCGCAACAAAGGCACAGAAAAGCCTCGCTTTATGTTATATAACACCTAATTCATAACAAAATGTCATAGCGAACAATTCAGCACACACTTCATTTTCAAGAAAACGACTATTAGATGTCATACTCAGACGAATAGGTGTGACCGCACTTGCCCGACACACGCAACGTCTGGCCAACCAAGTGACAGGCTTGCAATATAGAGATGCAACGCTATCTTGCACTAATTTTAATGCCACACACGTAAAAGCCCCTTTGAAGCATGGTAATACTATTTTTTAGTTTTGTCTACACTCTGCACTTTTGCTTTGTAATAAATTGATAATCAACGAATAAAAGTGTGTAGACACATCTGAAATTAGTATACACTGTCATCTGCACTTTCTGTGTGCCGCGAGGTGTTCTAACAGCATAAGAAGAGGGTCTGTTGAGCATAGGGAGAGCGGATTTTCAATTACTCCTACAGTTTTTACGCTCTCCCTATGCTGTCATTCCTAACTGGCACAACAAGTGCAACCCTTATATATGCAAGTAAGGCAGTGCAGGCAATGTGCACATGAAGTGTAGATAAAAATCAGGCGTGTATACACTACATATTTGCTTGATTATCAATATGGTTCGTCTAAAAAGTGCAGAGTGCAGACAAAATCACAAAAGTGTTTACACGCTTAAAACACGCCACTTCATTTGTCGTCAATTACAAACGCGACGTCCAAATCCCGTCACGCAAGGCATATAGCGATAAATCAAATATACCAACATGGTAGTTAGCAAATAAACGCACAAATAAGCAAGTACCACATAAAAGTAATTTCCATCATAAGTTAGATGCAAGAACGAGAATGCAGCGCCTACAAACATTGGCACGCCACCACACAGAAAATAATAAACGATTGAATGACGGCCGGTCCACTCTAAGAACCGACAAGGTGGTAATAGTCTGAACAAATTGAACAAAGCAAATCCACCAACAATCACATTTATAAGGAACACCGCATAATTGCTTATACCAATAGGCCAAATTGTCATGAACAAGTCCTGTTTATAGACATAGCATTTCAAGAAAAAGAGCATCACACAAGCTATCACTGTAGGCCAAACACCGACCACAAGTTTGTGCTCATACCGATGGTAGACATACCCCAAGAATAAGAATAGCATGGCTTGCAACGCATTGCCGAACTGCCAAAAAGCCACATGGCACCCATTTAGCGCAAGCAATGCAGAGCAACAGAATGAAAGCATACATACCGAACCAAGAGCGAACAAATTACCACGACACAAACGCAATGTGACAACGAACATAATCTCTGCAACGATTAAAGCTGCAATAAACCATGAAGCTTGCCCTGTCACGACGTTTTGCACTAACACCCAGACATTGTCAACCCGTTCGCCATGAGCTAAAGCCTTAGGAACGGCCATGACAGAAGTGAAGATAAAATAGGGCCACAGCAAGTTCCTTAAAACTGACTTCAACTTGTACTTTATGTCAATCATGCCAACATTCTTGTAAAGAAGATAACCTGACAACATAAAAAACAGATACAAAGCATCGGTGACATAAAGATTGTAGCCTATTATACTTGTACCTGTATAGTATATTTCGGTGTGGAAAAGGAGGATTGCCATCATGCAAAATCCCCGCAAACAATCAACCCATCGTTTTCTTTGATCTGAGAGCATTCTATATTGCATAGGTAGGTGTTCAAAATTATTTCATACAATCAGCAGGTGTCATTTTCTCATTGAAGATTCGCCACTGGGCGCTTCAGCCGCCCCTCGGCCGCAGTCACATCGCACGATTTTGAGCACCTACTTACAAGTTGAAGTTATATTAGCAGGACGAAGATAACATTTAAGTTTCACATAGCTAATATGAGCCTTACACTTTCTTTCATGTACCTACGCATGCCCCACCTCTATAAAGAATCAACGCCCTTGCAACAGATGCTTATTAAGGTATGTCTGAACTTGTTCCTTATAGCTATCCGAAATAGGTATGTATTTGCCGTTGACCACGACTTGTCCTTTTTCAAATACCCTTACCTTCTGCATGTTCACTATATATGAGCGGTGTATTCTATAAAAAGTATCGCTTGGCAAGGCATTCTCAAAGCTGCGCATAGAACTCAGGCACAATATAGGTTTGGGCTCGGAACTAATGTATATTTTTACATAGTCTTTCAAACCCTCTATATACAAGATGTCTGAGAAATCTATACGCACCAGTTTGTAGTCGCTCTTTACAAAGAGGTAATCACTGTTCACGTCCTTCAGCACGACTTGTTCTGTTGCGCCATCGTGTTCGGACTTTGTCGCCTCATTATGCTTGGCCACCATCATATCATACCATTTTTGTGCGCGGTTTACTGATGCCACGAAATCGACATAGCTTATCGGCTTTAACAGATAGTCAAGTGCATTGACCTTATACCCCTCCAAAGCGTATTGGCTGAATGCGGTTGTAAAAATAATACGTGTGCGAGCTGTGTCTATTGTTTTAGAAAAGTCTAATCCATTCAAATCAGGCATCTGAATGTCGAGGAAAATGATGTCGACTGGATTACTTTGCAATCCACCCATGGCCTCAACGGCACTGGCATATTTGCCACACAACTCCAACATGGGGGTTTTGGCCACATAACTCTCGAGCAGTCCAAAAGCCAATGGTTCATCGTCAATAATTGCGCACTTCATTTTTCTGAGTTTTGGTTTAATTCTTTTCTATTGGTGTATCAAAGATTTCTATGACAGAACTGTATGTTTTGCCACCATCAATGGCCCCATATTTCCATTTGTAACGTCCGAGATAAGCAAACTGCAAACGACTTGCCACTTGCTTCAGACCGATGCCCCCCGGAGCCTTATCAGACTCGTTTTTGGGTGTATTGCTATTTTCGCACTTAAACACTAAATGGTGAGCATTTGCCTTCAGACTTATATGAATAAAACTATTGCCTGTAGAACATACCCCATGCTTAAAAGCATTCTCAACTAACGAGATGAATATCAGCGGTGCTACAAGTACGTTTTGACTCTCTGGGTAATCGAACTCAGCCTTTACCTCGACATCATTATACAGGCGCAGCCTCATCAGAGCGATGTAGGATTTTAAGAACTCTACTTCTTTGTCTAAACTGACTCTGTCAGATTGATTCTCGTATAACATGTAGCGAAGCAAACGGCTCAACTCCTGAATAGCTTGCTGAGCCTTTACCTGGTCGAAAGCTGTCAAGGCATATATATTGTTGAGCGTATTAAGCAGGAAGTGAGGATTTATTTGATTTTTCAGATTTTTCAATTCGGCCTGCGAACGCCCGAGTTCCGCCTCAGCTCTTGCTTGTTCACTCTGTCGCCAACGCAAACTAAGCTTCAAAGCGACTGAGGCACCTACTGAGAATATGTAAAACAGCAGTCCACGTATCACAAAGTAGCTTTTAGGGGGAAACATTGGAAACTCTGGTATTCGCTTAAGCTTTGGTGGATGCGGGGGAAACCAAATGCTTTGACATTCAACGTCTGTTTGATACAATGCAAAGATAATAATGTTGACAATAAAGAACCACTTTTGCTTTCCCTTTGTTAGGAGAAAGCGTGGTATTAGCACGAAATAATTTAGATAAAAGGCTACGCATATAGTCAATGGCAGGATACTGCCATGCAAATAATGGTCCCAATTAATTGATTCACCGCTATGTTTGAATATCAGAGGCGATAAAAATATATAACACCATGTCAGTACATGTACTACAACCTCTATGAAACATTCTAAAAGTGGTTTACGCTGTTGGTTACTCATACTCTAATAGTTTATTAACAGATGGCACTGTGCAAAAGCGCAGTGTAAAACTTTCGATGAACACACTTACAAGGATTGACCATGTGCCACCTAATTATTGAATGGTGCAAACATACAAAAAAAACTGCATATCCAACAACACGTGACTTCATCACCTTTCTGCACCATTACATAGTGCATATTGAAAATCAAGGAATTACGCAACTCAGCTTTCAGCCCGCACAGCATGCAGTACGAATAACGGCTGCGACCGTCCGTTGTCAAGCGAAACGGCGATGCACGTGTGAGGGTGATGAGAGCACAAAACCAAGTCTAAGTTATGTCACATCAGTCGTAGTAAACGTTTACTTCGAACGTAGTAAGCATTTACTTCGAACGTGGTAAGCATGTTGAACGTTCGTAGTAAGATAACTCAAGTTTCGGATTTAACTCGAACGGGGGCCCAATGATTTCCATCTGCAAACTTAGTGCTTGTTGCTTTTGACCTTTCAGGCCGTTCCCATCTAAATCCGGAACTTGAGTCGACTAATATCAAACATCTACTTATTACGATGTGCTTTTACTCGTAACGTATGGCTTCTATGGGGTCGAGGCTTGCTGCCTTTTTAGCCGGATACCAGCCAAAGAATATGCCTGTAGCTGAACATACGGCAAAACTCAGCAACACGCTCCAGGGCTGGATTTGTATGGGCCAGTGTGCGAACACATTGATACCAACTGCTGCACCAACTCCCACTATTACGCCAATCAGGCCTCCTGTCACGCTAAGCAAAACTGATTCTATCAAAAATTGGTTTAGTATATCTATACCACGCGCCCCAACAGACATACGCAAACCAATCTCCTTGGTACGTTCTGTCACGCTTACATACATGATATTCATAATACCTATACCGCCTACAACGAGCGAGATACATGCTACAACCAACAACAGGACAGTCATAGTGTCGGACGTAGAGTTCATCATTTCGGCCATTTCCTGTTGGCTTCTGATTGTGAAGTTATCATCATCTGAAGCTTTCAACTTGTGATTCTCGCGTAAAATGGTGGTTATATCCTCTATGGCTAAATCGGTCATATCCTCTGTCACCGCCGAGGCATTGATGCCCTGCAAGTAAGTGACTGATAATATACGCTTCATAACCGTTGTGTAAGGAGCCAGTACGACGTCGTCCTGATCCATTCCAAACGAATTGTAACCTTTCGATTCCAAGACGCCAACCACACGGAAAGGTATTTTGTTGAAACGTATAACCTTGCCTACAGGATCTTCGCCATTAGTAAAAAGATTGTCGGCCACCGTTTTGCCTATCACGCAGACCTTTGCACTGCTGCGCACCTCTTCGTCAGTAAACATCTCACCGTCCTTGACCTTTTGCTGTCGGATTTGCATATAATCTGGTGATATGCCATAAATGGTCGACGGGGTGTTATTATTGCCATTGATAAACTGACCAGAAGAATTTACGCTCGGAGATATGGCTGACAAATATTTTGCCTACTCCTTTAATGCCTCATAGTCTTTCAATTTCAGGGTCTGCATATCAGATGCGTCCTGCTGGGCACCGCCAGGCCCTTTGTCTTGGCCCGGACGAATCATGATCATATTCGAGCCCATCTCAGCAATGTTGGCTTGTATACTCTTTTTCGACCCCTGTCCAATGGCCATCATAGCTATAACCGAAGCCACACCAATGATAATGCCAAGCATGGTAAGGAAGGAGCGCAACTTGTTTGCCGCAATGGCACGCATCGCTATTTTGAACAGATTGCTATAATTCATAACAAGTTTATATTATTATCGTTATTTACGACTCTTCATTCGGTGGCAATTCTGCTAATGCCTTTGATGCAGAGTGTATGTTGTGATTAACAACATCCTCACGTATCAATCCATCACGCAAGAATATGTTACGGCTGGAATATAAAGCAATTTCGGGATTATGTGTTACGAATATAATCGTTCGCCCCGCCTTAAACAGCTTTTGAAAGAGGACTAATATCTCAAACGAAGTGCGCGTATCCAAGTTACCCGTAGCCTCATCTGCCAATATTACCGCCGGATCGTTGACCAACGCACGTGCTATTGCCACTCGTTGCATTTGACCACCAGACATTTGGTTCGACTTGTGATAAAGTCTCTCGCCGAGTCCTACCATTTTTAACGCCTCGATGCTACGCTTTCGACGTTCTGAGGCCGATACTGATGAATTATACATCAATGGTAGCTCTACATTTTCAACAGCTGTTGTTTTAGGCAACAAATTATAGTTCTGGAACACAAAGCCTATTTTGCGGTTGCGCAATACTGCACGCTCGCTACGCTTCATAATGCGCACGCTTACGCCATCAAGGTAATATTCCCCACTTGATGGTGTATCAAGACACCCTAACTGGTTGAGGAGTGTTGACTTGCCCGAACCCGAAGTACCCATGATTGTCACAAATTCACCTTCGAAGATCTTGAAAGATACACCCTTCAAAGCGTGTACCGTTTCATCACCTACCACGAAATTACGACGCACATTATCCAGTTCAATCACAACTTTTTTGTCTGAGCTATCCTCAGGTTGTGGGAAGATCTCTTCTTTATCAATATCTATCATCTTGGTTGCTTTTGGTTGGATTTTCACGTTTTAGGGTGGTTCTAATAATTCTGGAATAGGGATTTATGCGCTATCGAAACTGTATTTTTGAAAGTTTGTGAGAGAACATAGCAGGGAACTAACTTTCAAAAATACACTTCTGAGAGCATGCAAATCACATTTCAGAATAGCAGAACTCTAAAAACAGATTTTTTAGAACAACCCTTTAGCATTTACTTTTTCTTTTTGCTTGGCGGACCGGGTGAAAATGGACTTTTCTCTTCACCTGTGCTTGTTTCGTCCTTACCTTCCTCAGTTGTTGAAGCATCTTTCATATCAACAACTACTACTGTGCCCTCCTTTATACCACTAAGTATTTGCGTGCGTGTACCATTAGTTATACCAGTCTGCACACTGTACGCTTTGAATGTACGTCCCTCGCGCACCCACAATTTGTGGGAACCATTGCAATCGACAATTTTGTCCTTTGCCCCAACCATCTCTTTTGTGGGCGTGAAACGCAAAGCCTTCGTAGGAACACTTACAATGTTATTTTGCTCAAGCGTATAAATTGTCACGTTAGCCGTTAAACCCGGCTTTAGTTTCAAATTTGGGTTAGGGGCAGAGATCACTACCTCATAGGTAACTACATTATTCTCGGTTGTTGTCTCATTTCGAACCTGTGTTACCGTGCCCTCAAATGTTTCGTCAGGATAGGCGTCAACCGAATAGGTTACACGCTGACCAACTTTGACTTCACCTATATCAGCTTCGTCCACACTTGCTACTACACGCATGTCTGTCATATCCTTTACAATTGTGAACAACGTCGGTGTACTAAAGCTCGATGCCACGGTCTGACCTTCCTCAACGGATTTGCTCAAAACGACACCATCAATAGGCGAAGTAATCGTAGCGTAGCTTAGGTTTGTTTTTGCCTTTGTCACGGCCTCTTGACGTTGATTTACAACGCTCTCTGCCTGCTGCAATGACAAGCGTGCAGTTTCATAATCATTAGCACTGATGAGTCCCTTGCCATACAATGTCTTCATGCGTGCAAAATTTGAGCGTTGATAATTCAAATCGCTTTTTGCACCTTCAAGTTGACTCGTTGCACTACGCAATTCGCTCAGCAAGTTGGTTTTATCCAGTTCTGCTATAACCTGGCCTTTCTTAACTGGAGAATTGTAGTCTACGTAAATTTTGTCTATGATACCCGACACCTGTGTACCCACTTCGACAGAGGTCACAGCCTCTACCGTTCCTGTAGCCGTCACACTGTTGCCAATCGTGGCCTTTTCGACCTTTGCTGTTTCATAACTAACCTCGAAGGGAGCTTCTTGTTTGTGCAAAAAGTACCATATTCCACCACCAATAGCGAGTAATACTACTATGACTACAGACCATTTCTTTATATTGATTTTCATATAGATATTTATTGTGGTTTATATTACAATTCGTTGCCCGCATAAAAGTTGAGCAGGTTGCGGTTAAGCAAAGCTGTGTATTTGTCTTGCAGCATTGTCTGTTGCGCATTGAGCAAATTAGCACGACTATTCAAAAGTTCGGCTATATTTTTCAAACCGAGATTAAACTGTTCCGTCATTAGCTCATAACTGGTAGCCATGCTTTCAACACTTGATTTCGCTGCCACATACTTGGCTTGACTGTTGGTTGCATTTAACCAATACGTTTCAATTGTTTGGTAGAGCTGTTTTTGGGTATCTTGCAAATCAAGCTGAGCAGTAGTTTCCGCAACCTTTGCACGCTCCACCGCACTCTTATTCTTTCGATTATCAAATATTGGTATGCTCACCGTTACGCCCAAGCTGCCATTAAAGTTGTTCTTCATTTGCTTAGCCCAATTAGTTTGACTCCCAGTCATATGGCTATCTCCTATACCACCCGTCAGGCTAATTGTTGGCAGATAACCACTCTTGGCTATTTTTGTACTGAGATGGCTTTGCTCTATGGCCAACTGTGAACGTTTAATCTCTGGGCGACTATCTAAGGCTGATGAATAAATAGCGTCTTTGCTCGGAATACTATTCAACACTTGTACATCAGTAACATCAACTGGCTGCACATCAAACGCTTCATCAGCAGGCAGTTCCATCAACTGTCTTAATTGCATTTTGGCATTATCAATCTGTGTTCGAACATTCACAACATTATATTGTCCTTGACTAACCTGAGATTGCAGCTGCGCCAAATCCGCCTTGGACATAGAACCTACATTTACCATCTGCTGCCCGCGTTCGCAAATGGTTGAGTCTTGCGACAAAAGTGTGCGATTTACTTTTTCAGCCTCAGTCATATAGAGTATTTGCACATATAGTTGCGCTATCTGTTCTTTGACCTCGTTAACTTGCGTCTGCGTATCATAGGCAGCCAACTGCTGGCTATATTGCGCATTAGTTATACTCATTCGGTTCTTTCCGCCATTCCAAACAACCCATTGCGCATTAATGCCATAGCTACCATTTTGCGTAACCTTGTCTGCTGCTGAAGTGGCTATACCGCCATTTACAAAGTTACCGCCACTCTCTTGAAACGGACGATAATTCACCCCCTGTGTCATGGCACCACTCAAGCTCGGCAACAAACCCGCCTTAGCCTCGGCCACATCGACGCTGGCACTTTGTTCTGCGGCTGCACTTTTCAATAGCTGCACATTGTGGGCTACCGCATAATCTATGCAGTTTTGGAGAGTCCAAACGCCATTCGTTTGTGCCATACCCACCCAAGGAAGCAATGCTAAAGAAGCCGCTAAACATTTCTTTCGTATTTTATGCATAAGTCTCCGTTTTTATTGTATTTACGAATGCAAAGGTATATGTACCAACATCGGAAAAGAAGCAATAAATACTTATTGACACCATAAAATAGACGAATTGCATAATTTTATCGATGAATAATTGAGCTACACGAAAATGCGAACCCATTCTTCATCATATTATGCTTACCACACATTGATACATACTTGCACAAAAATCAATATTTTGTTTGACATTTAAGCCTGATAAAGTAACTTTGCAAGCAATATGACTTACAAGCAAGAAGAAATAAGGCCCTACAACGACACTGAGTCAAAAGGCGCACAAGTTGAAAGAATGTTTGATGGCATCGCACATTCTTACGACCTGCTAAATCATACGCTTTCACTTGGCATTGATAAACAATGGCGCAAAGCCGCCATTGACTCATTACGTCCCTACCACCCCCAAAATATATTAGATGTGGCAACCGGCACAGGAGATTTTGCCATTTTGGCAGCAAAAGAACTGTGCCCCAAGGAATTGCTTGGCATTGACTTGTCTGAAGGGATGATGAATGTGGGACGGACTAAAGTGAAAGCCGCACAATTAGACCATATAATACATTTTCAGAAGGAAGACTGCTTGAACCTTTCGCTACCAGACGATACATTTGACGCGGTAATGGTAGCATACGGCATACGTAACTTTGAGAATTTAGACAAGGGGCTACGCGAGATGTACCGCGTAATGCGCAAAGGCGGCAGACTTGTTATTATTGAATTAACATCGCCCGTACAATTTCCAATGAAGCAACTTTTCTGGTTATATTCGCATGTACTAATGCCCGTTTTGGGTAAAATCATATCGCGTGACAGCAAGGCTTACACCTACCTGCCCGCCACGATGGAAGCATTTCCGCAAGGCGAAGTTATGCAAGGAATACTTCAACAAGCAGGCTTTTCTGACGTCAAATTCAAACGTTTCACGTTTGGACTTAGCACTATGTATTGTGCAACAAAATAAAAACAAGACTCATTCTTTATCATGAACAAGGAAGATTTACGAATAGTATACATGGGAACACCAGACTTTGCGGTGGAACCTTTGCAAAAATTGGTGGAAGGCGGATATAATATAGTTGGTGTCATTACCATGCCAGATAAACCAATCGGCCGCCATCAGACAGATTTATCTGCGTCTCCTGTTAAGAAATACGCAATAGATAAAGGCCTCAAAGTGCTGCAACCTGCTAAGCTCAAGGATCCTAACTTCATAGAGGAATTACGTTCGCTACGTGCAGATTTACAAATAGTTGTGGCATTTCGCATGCTGCCAGAAATAGTTTGGTCCATGCCAAAATATGGGACATTCAATCTACACGCAGCGCTACTGCCGCAATATCGAGGTGCTGCACCTATCAATTGGGCTATCATAAATGGAGATACCGAAACAGGTATTACCACTTTTTTCCTTGACCACGACATTGATACAGGCAGCGTAATTCAACGTGTACCCGTGCCTATTCTTGACACTGACAATGTTGAAGATGTACACGACAAACTCATGCATTTGGGAGGAGACCTCGTGCTCGAGACTGTCGACAACATCTTAAATAACAACGTGCACCCCATTCCACAATCAGAATTACAAACCGAAGAGCCACTTCGACCTGCACCCAAAATATTCAAAGACACCTGTCGCATTGACTGGAACATGGGCGTAAAACGTACATACGACTTCATCAGAGGACTTTCTCCCTACCCCGCATCGTGGACAGAGCTTATTTACAACGGCAAATCCTCAATTCTTAAGATATACGCATCAAACAAGGAATTCTGCCGTGTAGACGTTCCCGTTGGAAGCATACAAACAGACGGAAAAACATATTTTAAGGTGGCACAATCTGATGGATATCAGCATCTGCTAACAATACAATTAGCGGGCAAGAAGAGAATGCAAATTGCCGATTTCCTACGCGGATTTCATGCCGAAGGCAACATATCTGTTAAGTAACGGATTAGCCATAACGCCAAATCCTAAAACGGACAAACAGGCAAATAACAGCGTTTTTTCATTTAGAAATTCATAGCTGCTTACACACTCCAAATGCGTTGGGCAAAAAAAGAAGCATATAAGAAAGCATCTCTCATTTATGTGGCATAAATCTTATAAGATTGCACAATAAACCCATAAGGGAGTTTGGGATACGAGTTTCTCGCAGCCCAAATAAGCACTTTGACCAAACGAAAATGCTTTAACTTTTTGCATTTTAGCGAAAGAAGGTGTAACTTTGCGGCTATAAAGCCATCATACAAGAAATAAGTATTCTACTAAATACCAAAACTCAAAACATGGAATATTCACACGAAGTACAGAACATGTGTTGCGTAGCCAAAGGCCCCAACCATGGTCCCGCCCCTATCCCCGAAGAAGGCAAGTGGGTACAAGCAAAGGAAATCAAGGACATCTCTGGTCTTACTCATGGTGTGGGTTGGTGCGCGCCCCAACAAGGTGCCTGTAAACTGACTCTGAACGTGAAAGAAGGCGTTATTGAGGAGTGCTTGGTTGAAACCATCGGTTGCTCAGGTATGACTCACTCTGCAGCTATGGCCAGCGAGATTCTGCCGGGCAAGACTATCCTTGAAGCCCTCAACACCGACCTCGTTTGCGATGCAATCAACACTGCAATGCGCGAACTCTTCCTTCAGATCGTATACGGACGTACTCAGAGTGCTTTCTCTGAAGGTGGTCTTGTAGTAGGTGCCGGCCTTGAAGATCTCGGCAAGGGACTTATCAGCCAAATGGGTACGCTCTATGGCACAAAACTCAAAGGTACTCGTTACCTCCAGCTCACTGAAGGCTACATCACAAAGATGTACCTTGACAAGGACGACCAGGTTATCGGCTACGAATTTGTTCACATGGGCAAGTTCATGGACGCTATCAAGAAGGGCGTTGATGCCAATGAGGCTCTCAAGAGTGTAACAGGTCACTACGGCCGCACTACTGCCGAGCAGGGCGCAGTTAAATCTATTGACCCACGTAAAGATTAAGGAGGAACACACAAATGATTAGAGAAGTTAAGTTTGAAAGCCAAGACCGTCGCATGAAGCAGATTCTTGCTGCACTCAACAAGCACGGTATCAAAGACATTGAAGAGGCTAACCAAATTTGCGAGTCTTACGGCATTGATCCTTACATGGAGTGCGAAAGCACACAGATGATCTGCTTTGAGAACGCTAAGTGGGCTTATGTAGTAGGTACTGCTATTGCCCTGAAGGAAAAGGCTAAAGATGCAGTTGAAGCTGCCGAATACATCGGCGAAGGTCTTCAGGCATTCTGCATTCCCGGCTCTGTAGCCGACGATCGTAAGGTTGGTATCGGCCATGGCCGTCTCGCAGCCCGTCTCCTTTCTCCTGAAACAAAATGCTTCGCATTCCTCGCAGGTCACGAGAGCTTTGCTGCTGCCGAAGGTGCTATTAAGATCGCACAGATGGCTAACCAAAGCCGTCCCGCAGACAAACCTCTACGTTGTATCCTCAATGGCCTCGGCAAGGACGCTGCTATGATTATCAGCCGTATCAATGGTTTCACATACGTACAAACTAAGTTTGACTACTACACAGGCGAACTTAAGGTTGTAAAAGAAACTGCTTACAGTGATGGTCCCCGCGCCAAGGTAAATTGCTATGGTGCAGACGATGTACGTGAAGGCGTTGCCATCATGTGGAAGGAAGATGTTGATGTGTCTATCACAGGTAACTCAACCAACCCTACTCGTTTCCAACACCCTGTTGCTGGTACTTACAAGAAGGAGCGCGTACTTGCAGGCAAGCCCTACTTTAGCGTAGCTTCTGGTGGTGGTACGGGTCGTACACTCCACCCCGATAACATGGCTGCAGGTCCTGCCTCTTATGGTATGACTGACACTATGGGCCGTATGCACTCAGACGCTCAGTTTGCTGGTTCTTCATCAGTTCCCGCACACGTTGAGATGATGGGCTTCCTCGGTATTGGTAACAACCCCATGGTAGGTTGCTCAGTAGCCTGCGCAGTTAAGGCAGACCTCGCTCTCAACAAGAAGTAATTGATTTTATATAATCAACTGTAAAATAGCCTCCATAGTCGTTATCGATTATGGGGGCTTTTGCATCTTAACAGCATTCATTTTCTAACGATATTGATATCCTTTATTCATAAAAATCATATTACATACGTAATAAGAGCCATATTTCTGACAAGAATAGAGTGATATTGCCTTCTTGATTTAGAGCAGCACTTCTTATTACTTCAAGCGCACAGACTTTGTTTATACAAATCGATTTGTACAGGAGAATTGAAAGTTTAGCATGCAAATCATCTATTTTACAATGATTTTATGTACTTTTGTAGGCAAGCATAAAGAGGAATGGGCTCATCAAACCCATTGTCATTAATAGCACATTAAAATATATGTACACTCTTCTATACGGATTTATATGGTCACTCTCCAAGTTACCTCTGAAAGTGCTCTATGCACTATCAGATATAATATTTGTGCTTGTTTACTACATCGTTCGCTACAGGCGTCGCGTTGTGTCTGAAAATCTTCATAGTTCCTTCCCTGAAAAGAATGCAACAGAACTCAAGCATATAGAAAAGGAATTCTACCAGTTCTTTTCTGACTACATTGTTGAGACCATCAAATTGTGCAGTATTTCTGAGAAAGAGCTTACCAAACGTATGGAGTTTTGCGGAGTAGAGCAGATGATCAACAAACTAAGGACAAGCGGCAAGGACTTTGCATTTATATATCTTGCTCACTACGGAAATTGGGAATGGATTGCGTCATTAGCAATGCACATACACAACCTCGCGCCCGAAATGTCGGCAGGGCAAATATATCATCCACTACGTAACAAGAAATTCAACAAATTATTCTTGCAAATCCGTGGCCGTTTTGGTGGAGATAATGTGGGCATGAAAGAGACTTTGCGTTATGTAATAAACAAGCGGAAAGCTCAAATACCCACCGTCGTCGGCTTTATTGCTGACCAAGGACCAAAATGGAACAGCATTCATCATTGGACCGAATTTCTGAACCACAAAACGCCTGTTTTTACTGGTACAGAACAGATAGGCAAAAAAGTTGATGCGCTCATCTTCTACGGACACGTCGAAAGGCCTAAAAGAGGCACTTATCGGTGTACTATAAAATTGATGGAAGACAATATACAAAACAAACCTGACTACCAGATTACAGACAAGTATTTTGACTTGCTCGAAGGAACCATCAAGCAACACCCCGCCCTGTGGCTTTGGACGCATAAAAGGTGGAAACGTAACTACGAAGAATACGTCAGAAGACAAAAATCTCAATCATAAAATGGAAATTTGCATTATAGGTTCTGGTAATGTGGCAACACACGTGTCGCAGGCTTTAGTTTCTGCTGGACACACTATAAGCGCTATATTCAGTCATCATATTGAGCATGCCAAACTTTTAGCTGAAAAATTTGGTGTTTCCTTATATACCGACAACATACAAGAGCTACCAAAATCAGATGCTTATTTCTTCATGATTAAGGACAGCGCTCTGCCTGAAGCCGTAGCACAATTAAAGAAAAATGCACTTGCGCACGATGCTTTATGGATACACACGTCGGGGTGCATGCCATTAAGCACATTTTGCAATGTAACAAACGCTGCTGTCATGTATCCACTGCAGACCATAAGCAAAGGGCACGCCATAAACTTCAGAAACGTACCTCTGTTTATAGAGGGGAATAACGATTCTGCCATCATGCTAATTAAGCAGTTAAGCAATCAACTTTCCGAGTCTGTTACACCCCTAAACTCTGAACAAAGAAAAATTGTACATCTTGCCGCTGTATTTGCCAATAACTTTACAAATCATTGTTGCACCTTAGCCTATAAATTGCTTGAAGAGAGCGGAATTAATCCTAAGTTACTCGTTCCCATTATAGCTGAAACATTTAGGAAAATCGATGAAATTGGCCCTGTCAAAGCCCAAACGGGCCCTGCCGTAAGATGGGACACAAATGTATTACATGCACACACTGATTTGCTCAAGCCAAATCCGGCAATGCAACAAATCTACAAACTTATGAGCGACAGCATACACTATTATCATAGTAAGAACGATTGACAACAACTAACTACACGAAAAGATCAGACTAATGATAGATTATGACTTAAGCAAAATAAGAGCCTTCGCTTTCGACGTTGATGGAGTGCTTAGCTGTAACAATGTCATGTTGTTTGAAGGAGCGCAACCTTGTCGTACTGCAAATATCAAGGATGGTTATGCCATGCAGTTAGCTATAAAACAAGGCTATGATATTGCAATCATTACGGGAGGCCGGAGCCAAGCCGTACGTATACGCTACGAAGGACTTGGCATTAAAGACATATTTTTAGGAGCTGGTGTCAAGATCAAGGTATTCAACACGTGGATACACGAAAAAGGCCTGCAAAGTGATGAGGTTATCTACATGGGAGATGACATACCCGACTTCGAAGTCATGCAGCAATGCGGTTGCCCGTGTTGTCCCAATGATGCGGCATACGAAATCAAGCAAATAGCACGATATATCAGTCCTGTCAATGGAGGAAATGGTTGTGCACGTGACATAATCGAGCAAGTTATGCGCGCTCAAGGCAAGTGGATGACTGGCACCGAAGCGTTTGGTTGGTAACATACCTTATATTACTGCTATTTATAAACTAATATCTCAAAACATACATATACTATGCTTGAAAATCTAAACAAATACGAAATTGTATTGGCAAGTAATTCGCCAAGACGCAAGGAACTACTTCAACGCATGGGCGTCAACTTCAAGGTGCGTACACTCTTTGGTATAGACGAAAGCTACCCCGACTCACTCAGAGGCGAGGACATTGTATGCTATATTTCGCGCAACAAAGCCAAAGCGTACCAATCATCAATGGCTCCGAATGAGCTACTTATTACGGCCGACACCATTGTGTATGTTGATGGAGAAGTTATGGGTAAGCCTAAAAATGCCGAACAAGCAAAAGAAATGCTTCACAAATTATCTGGCAAGACCCATCAAGTTATTACTGGCGTGACAATTGTTACGGCCAAACGTACAGAGAATTTTGGAGTAACAAGCCAGGTAAAATTTACGAATATCACCGACGAAGAAATAAACTTCTATGTTGACAACTATCTGCCCTTTGACAAAGCGGGTGCCTATGGCATACAAGAATGGATAGGCATTGTAGCTGTTGAAGAAATTAAAGGCAGCTATTTCAACGTCGTCGGACTACCCGTGCAACGTCTTTATCAAAAATTAAAGACATTCTAAACAAATATTGTCTATATGCTCAAACTCTATCCCAAAAACAATCCTCCTCAACGTATTAAGGAGGTGGTTGACATTCTTAATGATGGAGGCGTTATCATATACCCGACAGGCACAACCTACGCATTTGGTTGTCACGCACTAAAAGAGCGCGCCGTAGAACGTATTTGTAAAATACGTCAAATTGATTCCGCTACACACCCACTCTCCGTGATATGTTATGACATGAGTTCTATCAGCGAATATGCGCAAATATCCAATGCTGCATACAAGGTCATGAAACGCAATCTACCTGGTAAATTTACATTCATTATCCCAGGGAAGAGAGTACTTCCTAAAATATTCAGAAGCCGCAAGACTGGAGAGATTGGCATACGCATGCCTGAATCCGACATTGTGCGCGACATACTTCAAGCACTCGATGCACCACTTATGACCGTGTCATTGCCTGCTGACAGTTATGATGACATCGCGTATATAACAGACCCGGGGCTAATCGAAGAGACCTTTGGCTCACAAGTTGATTTGGTTATTGATGGTGGAATTGGCTGCTTAGGCGAAACAACCATTGTAGACTGTCATGACGATGAGTTCAATATCATAAGGCAAGGTGAAGGTATCCTTCAATAGCAAACCTTCTCTACGATAAAGAACAAGCGACCAAGCATACCAATTTGATGTACACATATTAATCCTTTGACACAACATTCCTTCTAATATAATATAAATTATGACACACGTTTATAAGCTATTATTATTAGGATTAGCACTTCTTGCAACCACTGTCGTTGGTTGTACTGAGGATCCTGCTAACGAAAAATACCGCTCCGAACCGCCCACACTGAATGGCATTACTGCAAAATCTCTCTCAAACAACACAGAGACAATTCATGTAGGCGAAAAGATAGTTCTAACAGCCCAACAGAAGAACACCGGACGTCTGCTTGGTTTAGCAAAATATAGCTGGACTCTTGATGGTACAGCCATTGGCAGCAAGCGGCAAGTATATTTTGACGAAGATAGCAGCAATCCAAGCGATACCGTCACCATTAATACTGCTGGAGAATACAAATTGACTTTCTCAGGCACATATAATGCTAAGGGTAATGTACAGGCATGGAGTGCGAAACATGGCACGTCTATCACATATAGTTTTGAAGGCGACGTAAATAGCCGTGTGGTATGTAGCGTTCATGCAGGATATGCGCCAGGTTTTGACATCACCGCTTCAACAAAAATAAAAGTATTACCATGAAACGCTGATTAAGCACATTGGTATCTAACAAGATCTTTATTCCGCCCGGAGTCTCTCAAATGTGAGACTCCGGGCTTTCTTTACAAGCAAACGAGCTACAAAAACAGAATTCCTAACTTCGTCAATGCGTCATCCAAATCAATTATAGTGGGCTGATAGAGAATATATCTTATCCGACATATGGAGTAATAAACCTTGTTCTGTGCATTAAGGGCTGTTCGCCCTTGTGCCGCTTACCGCGAAGACATAAGAACATAAGCAACATAAGGGCTGACACCTGAAGAAGAGAACTCTTTAAGAGTGTTCCATTATGGTGGTGTGAGAGGTCGGGAAACGAAAGTAGGAAGAAAACTGCTTCGTTTTCCTCCTACTCGATTGAACTATGACTTAGTCTATAATTATTAATCTATTCTATTTCAGTTTCTTATAACCGTAAGCAGCGTTCTTTCCCAGCTGCTCCTCAATACGGATAAGCTGGTTGTACTTTGCCATACGGTCGGTACGGCTCATCGAACCTGTCTTGATCTGACCAGAGTTGGTTGCCACAGCGATATCGGCGATTGTCGTATCCTCTGTTTCACCTGAACGGTGTGACGTGACAGTGGTGTAGCCATGACGATGAGCCATCTCTATAGCATCCAAGGTCTCTGTAAGCGAGCCAATCTGGTTCACCTTGATAAGGATAGAGTTAGCAGCGCCCATCTTGATGCCCTTCTCCAAGAACTTCACGTTCGTAACAAAGAGGTCGTCACCAACCAACTGGCAACGGTCACCGATGGCAGCCGTAAGCTTCACCCAGTTGTCCCAATCGTTCTCGTCAAGACCGTCCTCGATGGAATCGATAGGATATTTGGTAATCAGTTCTTCCAAGAACTTGATTTGCTCAGCAGCTGTGAGTTTCTTGCCGTTAGGATCCTTCTTCTTGCCGTCCTTCAGCTGGCGGTAATCGTAATACCACTCACCATTCTCCTGAACAGCAAACTCGCTGGCAGCGCAGTCCATGGCAATCTTCACATCCTTTCCTGGCTCATAACCGGCATCCTTGATTGCCTGGCAGATGCTCTCAAGGGCGTCCTCAATGCCATTGAGTGCAGGAGCGAAACCGCCCTCGTCGCCGACAGCAGTGGAAAGGCCGCGACTCTTCAGGAGCTTTGCCAAGGCATGGAACACCTCCGCACCCATACGGATTGCCTCCTTCTCATTAGGAGCACCCACAGGACGGATCATAAACTCCTGGAAAGCGATTGGAGCATCAGAGTGAGCACCACCGTTGATGATGTTCATCATAGGAACTGGAAGGGTGTAAGTGTTGCAACCGCCAATGTAGCGATACAGCGGGATATGGAGATACTCGGCAGCAGCATGAGCCACAGCAAGCGATACGCCAAGAATGGCATTAGCACCTAAGTTTGACTTGGTCTTAGTGCCATCCAGCTCCAACATCTTATAGTCGATAGCACGCTGCTCCAAGGCAGAGAATCCGACCAAAGCCGGAGCAATCACGTTATTGACATTCTCTACAGCCTTTAATACTCCCTTGCCACAATAACGGCTCTTGTCGCCATCACGAAGCTCCAGTGCCTCATTCTCACCAGTTGAAGCACCTGACGGAACTGATGCACGGCCAACCACGCCAGACTTTAATAATACTTCAACCTCTACTGTAGGATTGCCACGAGAATCCAAGATTTCTCTTGCATGAACATTTTCGATAATCATAATACAATAATATCTTTAACTTTATATACCTATATATAAACCGCATAAACACAACATTGGTTGCACAAATACGATTCTTTTTACGAATGCAAAAATAGTAATTATAAGAAAAACCGCCGAATTCAGAGCATACTCAAAAATGGGTATTCTGCTGAAAATACCTACTTGTAAGTATAATGGATTTAAGTGTAGCAAGTTTCCAACTTGCTACACAGCAGACAAGTTGACAAGAAACGAGTAGACAAGGCGATTGGTTTTCTCTTGATATTGGACCGCACGTTTGACAGGATTGGTTTCAATCGTATTGACGACGAAGTGTTCCGCAAGCTTGTGAAAGCCCGTTTGTCATATCCAACTAGCAAGGCTGCTACGGTGGAATATTTGAAAAACCACTTTGACGAAGATGTGGATCTCTCAAAAGTCTATCGCTATCTTGACAAGCTTAGCGACCATCAGCACGACATCGTACAGGACATAAGCGTGCGCCATACGGCGAAACTGTTCGGTGGAAATATCGGTGTGCTGTTCTATGATGTCACCACACTTTACTTTAAAGCGGATTATGAGGATGAATTACGTAAGACTGGTTTCTCGAAAGAAGGATGTCACAGCAATCCTCAGATCATACTCGGTTTGCTTGTAAGTTTGGGTGGTATCCGCTTGCCTATTGTATCCATTGGCTAAGACTATCACAACCATACAAATTAAGCTGCCTCTGAACAAGGAGGTTTACACCCAAACAATGCTGATGGCAAGACATCAGAAAATAGCTAAACTCCTTGACGAAGAATTTTGGGTGACGCAATGACGAAGTCAGGAAATTACATTAGAGCCAACGACACAGCGTCAACCCTTATGTATCTTATAAGCAAGGCGGCCAGCCCTGCCTCAACTTATGTGATAAGACACGGCATCAGCCTTATGTTACTTATGTAGCTTATGTTCTTATATAGCTTATGTCCTTATGTATCCCGCGGTAAGTGGCACAAGGGAAAACAGCCCTTAAAAGAGCAAAACAAGACTTGCTTTTTTGCTTGCGCCACCATGCAGCGCAACCAGCCCCCGAACACCATGCGCCACAGCGCGTCAGTGCTCACGGGCACAAGCCCTTTGTCCGCCTGGTCGCGCCATTGCACTTCGGGCGTGCGGTCAAGCACATTATAGCGAATGTCATACAGTTCGTTCATAAGGGTAATGGCTTGTTCGGTCAGACCGCAGTTTGTGGTGCTGCCAGTTGTTTGCGGTGCGCAGTCAGTGCCGTTGCCCATGCGTTTTTGCGGCTGGGGTGTTTCAATGTCTTCAGTTTGTGGTTCCGCGCTATGCGCGATAACATCTATTAGTTTGTCAACGCCACGTTTCACAATGGCATCAGCATAGCGCAGCATTCTGTTAAGCATTCGTTTCATGGTAGTCAATACAATTTGATTTGATATAAAAGTAAAGTGCTGCAAAGGTAACACCAAGGCATTGCACCCAACAAAAAAAGTGTACAATTTGTACACAAATATTTGCTCCCTTCCCGTCTGCCTACTAGTAAAAGAGTGCGTGTGTTTTTACTGCCATCTTACACTTTTTGTGCGTAACAAGTTGATATACAGATGTTTCAAGAGTGTAAGATGATTTCAAAGTATCTTACACACCCTTGCATACATCTTACACATCACACCCCGCTGTCTTGCAGTCAGTTTTGTCGTATGCGGTGGGTTGCACACCACGGGGACGTAGAGAAATCTGTCGGAGCAACAGACTTTTCTGTTCCCCTATACTGTGATATTGTCCTCCCGTGCTTGTACCGTGTGGCAGCATGTAGGCTGTGTAGGTTGTGTGTAGGTAAAATTTGTAGTATCTTACACTAATCAAAGTATTGATAATCAATAAGTTGCAGTGTGTTAGTGTAAGATGCAAGATACTCGGCGTGTAAGTTGTTGTAGTATAGTAAAAGCCCCCCAAGTGCAACTTTCTCGTCTTGGTCTTTTTATAAATTATTGCTGTTCAGTGAAACGTAGTCATGCGAATGGATTCAAGCACCAAGCGCCACCGCTCAACGCTACCACCAAGTGCTACCACTCAACGCTACCACCAAACGCAATCTCTAATGGGAGCGACGCGTCTCGCGTCGGGATAATGAAAGAAAAGAATACAAACTCTACTAAATAATAGCAGTATATTTCCCCGACGCGAGACGCGTCGCCCCCATTAGTGCTTGCGTTTCTTCAGAATGCAGCCCATAACAAACAATGTGCGAGTGCAAACGTAGTCTGCACTCGCACATAAATACTATATAATTCTCAACAGAATGATGCACGAACAAGCCCTGACGAGACTAATACGTGTTCATTCATGAGCATTTACTGCAGTTTCTGCTTAACCTCAATTTCTTGGAAGGTTTCAATCATGTCACCCTCCTTAATATCGTTGCAGTTGGTGAGAGAGATACCACACTCAAAGTTGGTGCTAACCTCCTTCACATCGTCCTTAAAGCGTTTCAACGCATTGATTTCGCCGGTAAAGATTACAATACCATCGCGAATGACGCGCGCCTTGTCGCTGCGCTTCACCTTGCCATCGATCACGTAGCAACCTGCCACATAACCAACCTTGCTGATGTGGTAAACCTGGCGCACCTCGATGTTGGCAGTAACCTCCTCCTTGATAACAGGCTCGAGCATACCCTCCATGGCCACCTTGACGTCCTCAATGGCATCGTAGATGACTGAGTACTGGCGGATTTCGACACCGTCGCGCTCGGCCAATTTGCGGGCCTGCTGTGACGGACGCACCTGGAAACCAATGATAATGGCCTCTGAGGCAGCTGCAAGTGTTACATCGTTCTCGCTTATCTGGCCCACACCCTTGTTGATAACCTTCACCACAATATTCTCGGTAGAAAGCTTGATAAACGAGTCGGCCAAAGCTTCGACCGAACCGTCCACGTCGGCCTTGACAATGATGTTGAGTTCGTGATATGAACCCATCTTGAGGCGTTTGCCAATCTTTTCGAGCGTGAGCACTTCACGGGTACGCAAGTCTTGCTCGCGCTGCAGTTGTTCGCGTTTGTTGGCAATTTCGCGGGCCTCCTGTTCAGTCTCCATCACGTGGAACTGGTCACCGGCCTGCGGAGCACCATTGAAGCCGAGCAATGTGGCAGCCATTGAGGGACCTACATTGTCGATGCGCTGGCCACGCTCGTTGAAGAGGGCCTTCACACGACCATAGTTGGTGCCTGCCAGCACGATGTCGCCCTGGTGGAGCGTACCGTTCGACACCAAGATAGTGGCCACGTAACCACGACCCTTGTCGAGTGACGACTCGATAACCGTACCCGTAGCCTTGCGGTTGGGGTTGGCCTTGAGTTCAAGCATATCTGCCTCGAGCAGCACCTTTTCGAGCAGTTCCTTCACACCCGTACCCTTCTTGGCACTGATGTCCTGGCTCTGGTACTTACCGCCCCACTCCTCAACGAGGAAGTTCATGGCAGCCAGTCCCTCCTTAATTTTGTCGGGGTTGGCGTGCGGTTTGTCCACCTTGTTGATGGCAAACACGATGGGCACATTGGCTGCGGTGGCGTGTGCAATAGCCTCCTTGGTCTGGGGCATGATGTCGTCATCGGCAGCAATGATAATGATGGCGATATCCGTTACCTGTGCACCACGGGCACGCATGGCGGTAAATGCCTCGTGACCCGGTGTATCGAGGAAGGTGATGTGGCGACCGTTGTCGAGTGTGACATTGTAGGCACCAATGTGCTGGGTGATGCCGCCAGCCTCGCCGGCAATGACATTCGACTTGCGAATGTGGTCGAGCAACGATGTCTTACCGTGGTCAACGTGACCCATGACGGTAACAATCGGTGCGCGTGGTTCGAGGTCTTCGGGGCTATCCTCCTCCTCGGCAATGGCCTCCTGCACGTCGGCGGCCACATATTCTGTTTTGAAACCGAACTCTTCGGCCACGAGGTCGATGGTTTCGGCGTCCATACGCTGGTTGATGCTCACCATGATGCCAATGCTCATGCAGGTAGCAATAACCTTTGTCACAGGCACGTCCATCATTTGTGCCAGCTCGTTGGCAGTTACAAATTCGGTGAGTTTGAGCACTTTGCTCTCGGCCTTGGCCTCGCGGCGTTCCTCCTCAGCACGCTGGTGCTGCTGTTCGCGTTTTTCCTTACGGTACTTGGCGCCCTTGCCACCCTTTTGCTTGCTGGTGAGGCGTGCCAGTGTTTCCTTTATCTGCTTGGCCACGTCCTCTTCGCTCACCTCAACCTTTTGCTGCTCCTTGGCGCGGCGGTTGCGGTTCTTGTTGGCACTCTTGCCATTGGCAGCGCCCTGTTGGTTGTTGCGGTTGTTCTGTCCGTTCTGACCGTTGGCACCCTGCTGGTTGCGCTTTTTGCCATTGTTGTTGCCATTCTGCTTGGGCTGGTTGGCGGCATTGTTCACATCGACACGTTCGCTGCCAATGCGGTTACGCTTTTTGCGTTGTCCGCCGGCCTGTGCCTGCCCGTTCTGTCCGGCAGCCCCCTGCTTGTTGTTGCGTTCGCGGCGGCGCTCCTCCTTCGACTTCTTTTTGGGTCGTGTAGTAGAGTTAATGGCACTGAGATCAATGGTGCCGAGCACCTTGGGACCAGTAATTTCAACCTGGGGGTGGAGTTTGAACACACCGTCTTCCTCCTCGCCAATGGCTTTGGCGCGCTCTTCGCGTTGTACTTTGGTGTTTTCGGTAGTGCTTTGGTTCATGTTTTGGGGGTTGAAAGTAGTTTGGTTGTTGGCATGTGCCGGCACTGCTTCCTCGGCCTCAGTCTTTTGGGCAGGGGCTGCGGGGGTGTTTGCAGCAGTGGCTGCGTTAGCCTGGGGCTTATTTATGCTTTTAGCCGGAGCTTTTGGAGCCTCGGCTTTTGTGTTGTTGGCAGATTGTGTGTTGCTCTGTGCCTTGGCGGGTTTGGCATCGAGGTCGATGTGGCCCACAATGTGTGGTCCCTTTACTTCGGGTACCACCGTTTCAACCATGGTTTCCTCGGCCTTGCGCGTTTTGGCAGAGCGTTTCTTTTCCTGACGGTCCTGCATACGTTCCTCAGCCTTGTCGCGCAGCGTTTTGTCGGCGCTGAAGGCATTCTTAAGTAGTTCGTACTGCTTGTCGTCAAGCTTTTGGTTAGGGTCGTTGCTTGCCACGGGTGCTCCTTTTTCCTTCAGGAGGTCGGTGATTGACTGCAAGCCAACGCCAAATTCTTTGATAGCTTTATTTAATCTGATACTCATGCAATAATGTTAGTAAGGTTTGCTAATGCGATTGTCTCAACATAGGTAAGTGGACTGGCATGCCCCACAGCGGCCATAGCGCGCCGCACGGGGTGGAGTTTTCAAGGTTCTGGCCTTGTTGGCTGATTATGCTTTGCCTTAAAAAGACTCCACACCGGCTGCGTGATTATGTGATTTAGCGTGTGTGCACCGCCCGACTTACGCGTTGTGCATTAGCTCTCCTCGCCTGCCGGCTCTGCAGCAGGCTCGTTAGCGTCGGCCGGAGCCTCAGCAGTTGGTTGGGCAGCGGGTGCCTGGGGTGCGTCGTTCTCAAACTCGGCACGCAGCACGCGCAATACTTCGTCGACGGTAGACTCTTCGAGGTCGGCCTTTTCGATGAGCATTTCGCGGGGTGCGTTGAGCACGTCCTTGGCGGTTTCGAGACCGATGCCCTTGATGGCGTCAATCACCCACTGGTCTATTTCGTCGGCAAATTCATCGAGGTAGATATCCTCGGTCATTTCTTCGCCCTCAACCTCACGGAACACGTCGATGGTGTACTCGGTGAGCATCGAGGCCAGCTTGATGTTCATACCACCCTTACCAATAGCCAGACTTACCTCGGCAGGACGCAGGTACACCTCGGCTTTACGCTCCTCTTCGTGCAGCACAACGTTCGACACCTGTGCGGGGTTCAAGGCACGCTGTATGAACAGGGCTGTGTTGTTGGTAAAGTTGATCACATCGATATTTTCGTTGTGCAACTCGCGCACTACACCGTGTATACGGCTGCCGCGCACACCAACACAGGCGCCCACGGGGTCGATGCGGTCGTCGTAGCTTTCAACGGCTATCTTGGCGCGTTCGCCCGGAATGCGGGCAATGCGGCAGAGGCGGATTGCACCGTCGGCAATTTCGGGTATCTCGTTCTCGAGCAAACGGCGCAAGAAATCGTTTGATGTGCGCGAGAGGTAGATTTTAGGATTGCCATTGGTGTTGTCCACACGGTCGATAACGGCTGTCACGGCATCGCCTTTGTGGAAGAAGTCGCGGGGTATTTGCTGCGACTTGGGCAGGTAAAGCTCATTCTTTTCCTCGTCCATGAGCAGCGTCTCGCTCTTCCAGGTTTGGTACACCTCGGCAGTGATAAGCTCGCCCACGCGGTCCTTATATTTATTATAGAGGGCATCGTGTTCCAGCTCGAGAATTTTGCTGGCCAAAGTCTGGCGCAGCGTCAGTATGGCACGGCGTCCGAAGTCGGCAAAATGAATCTCTTCAGACACATCTTCGCCCACCTCGTAGGTGGCATCAATCTTTTGTGCCTCGCTCAATGATATTTGCTTGTTGGGATCTTCCACCTCGTCGTCGTTCACCACCACGCGGTTGCGGTAAATTTCGCAATCGCCCTTGTCGGGGTTTACAATCACGTCAAAGTTCTCGTCAGAGCCAAAGATTTTGGCTATCACGCTGCGGAAGCTCTCCTCGAGCACACCCACCATGGTGGTGAGGTCAATATTTTTGTTTTGCTTAAACTCAGCAAAGGTTTCTATCAAGCTTGCTGTTTCTTGTTTCTTCTTAGCCATATATTGAGCGGTATTGTGTATTGTCTTATTTATTCAACTTTCGGATTCAGCCCGTTCAAGTGAAAACCGAAACTTGAGTTATTTATATATGCGTGCGCGCGGCACATCGGGCAGGCGTTCAAGCTTTTGTTACGAAGGTGCGCCCGCCAGAGTTCTTACTTAAAGTCGATGACGTACTTGGTGCTTTTTACTTGGTCGAAGCTGAAGGGCACTTCGCGTTCTACCAGTTTGGGGCGCTTGGCACCCTCTTCGCGCACTTTTTCCTCGATGGTGAGCGTAAAGCCCTCGGGTGTTACACCGCCCAAGGTTCCCTGCAACTTTTTGCCCTCAGTGGTGAGCACCTCGACACGCTCGCCTTGGTGAATTTCGTACTGGCGCAACACCTTGAAGGGCTGTCCTATGCCGGCACTGCCCACTTCGAGTTCAAAGTCCTCCTGCTCGCGGTCGAGATGGCTCTCGATGTAGCGGCTGAGTTCTACGCAGTCTTCAATCCACACGCCCTCTTCGTGGTCTATCTCTACCACGATGCGGTCGTCGGTACTGATGGTGAGGTCGGTCAGGAAGTAGTCCTTACCCTCCAACCACTGTTCCACCAGACTTTTTACAAAACTTTTGTCAATCATTCGTTATGCTTTCAGATGTATTTTAACACCTGCAAGGTGGCCAATATTCCTCCTTGCCCCCTTGCCTTTGGTTATGCTTTATAGCGTGTTGTAAAAACAAGTGAGGAACTTCTTTCGAAAGCCCCTCACTCAATCTTGCTGCAAAGATACAAATATTTATGTGTGTTTGCCAATAGTTTGGCGTTATTTTTTATGGCAATATGCTAATGCTAATATGGAAATATGCTAATGTGCTGACGCCGTTGCGATACTATATGCCACGCTGCGGCCTTCGCAAATTGACGCACTACTGTGGCCTTTCCTACTTGGCGTGCACCCTTTATGAGCAGTGCTTTATTCGCGATGGTTTTCTTCCACGCTTCTAACTTGTTGATTATCTTATGTTTCAGCATAGCAATTACAACTTTTCCCCAGCCTTTGTACGGCTTGCTTACAACTTTTTTCCAGCTTTTCGGCCGTCAACTTGCAACTTTTTTCCAGCAGCATGATGCAGCAGCCGCCCAGGAGCCTGTGTTTTGATGCCGCGGGGCTGCGCGAATCACTTCGAACAGCCCGTATAATGAAAAAAATACTTTAACTCGCAGGGCTACTCTAAACTAATGCAGTCTGGTAAAACGCCAAAGCATAAAAAAGGTTGTAATGGACAACGTGGGGGCGTTATCGTATTCCATGCCTGCTTTTATGTTAATAATAGTTTCTGCAGCTATGTATAGTTGACTTAAGGTGTTTGCTCTTTGCGATAAATCGTCCTAATTATAAAGGGATTTAGACGAAGGAGTAACGCTTCTAACGTTGTGATGAATAGTAATGTCTTGATTTATAAGTACTTACGTCGCAAAGTTACACTTTTTCGAGGATAGTTTGTGTAAAATACTACACTTTTTCGAGGATAAAATGCGTGTGTTACTACACTTTTTCGAGGATAGTTTGTGTGAAATGCTACACTTTTTCGAGGATAGTTTGTGTAAAATACCACACTTTTTCGAGGATAAAATGCGTGTATTACTACACTTTTTCGAGGATAAAGCGCATTATCTTATTGCGGCATGGTAAACCGTTCTGATACGATTATCGAACACAGAACACGCTGATTGCACGGGTTTTTCGCTACACGCTTTGGTCCCACGAAAATGACGGAGTTGGCGGAATCAGTGAGCATTGCATGCTCGTTTCGCTGCTTGCTTGTTGTTGGCCAACTGCTGCTGGGGAGTTCTTAACAGCATAATCGGTGCGATCCGTGCTATAATATCAGAATTGTTTTATCAAGCTGCAATAAATGATATTGCATTTTTTACGAGAGCGTTTACACCAATTATGCGGGCAAAAGCTTAACTTTGCATCAATTCTTCTAACAAATAACCTTTGCCTAAGCAGATGTTCGGTAAAAGGCCTGGAGCAAATTGGCGTAATGCGTTGTTGCGAAACATGAAATGATGAACGGGACACAGCGGCTGCGCGAGCAGTATGGCCCGTAATAATGCGCCATGACATACCAGCAATATAGGAACATAACTTTATGGTTCGTCGAATGTCTGCTTACACCGGTGTACACAGTTCTCCCCCTTATGAAGAGGCATATACTCAACTTTGTGCTCGTGGCGCTTGTGCTGCTTGTGGCAGCATGCAAGGGCCATGAGGCCGACACGTTCAAAATAGGTGTGTCGCAGTGCAGCCAAGATGCGTGGCGTGAGCAGATGAACCGCGAAATGCAGCGTGAAACAATGTTTTACAACAAAAATGTAAAACTCGATATACGTTCGGCTCACGATGACAATGCACAGCAAATAAAACAGATAGACAGTTTGGTAAACGAGGGCATCAACCTGCTGGTGGTGTCCCCCAATGAGGCGCGCGCGTTCACCCCCGTGGTGGAGCGTGTGATGCGCCGTGGCATACCGGTGATAGTGGTTGACCGTAAAACACTCTCCGACAAATATACGGCTTTTATCGGGGCCGATAACCGCAGCATAGGCAAGGATATGGCCGCTTGTGTGGTGCAGGAACTCAAGGGGCATGGCACTGTGGTAGAGTTGACTGCCAATATGGCTGGCACGGCAGCACGCGAGCGTCATGCCGGACTGACTCAGATGCTGGCACAAGCGCCGGGCATAAAGGTGCTGGCCAGTGTTGAAGTGGGGTGGGAGGGAGCACGTGTGCCACAGCAGATTGACAGTTTGATTGCGGCCGGCGTTGTGCCACAAATAATCACTGCCCCCAACGACCGCACCGGCGTGAAGGTGCACCAGGCTTTGGTGGCAGCCGGACACCCCGAGGTGAAGGTGATTGGCGTTGACGGCCTGTCGACCAAGGGCGGCGGACTTGACAATGTGGAGCAAGGTGTGCTCACAGCCACATTCGTCTATCCCACAGGCGGCGACAAGGTGATACAAACGGCCATGCGCATATTGCGGCACGAGCCTTTCAAGCGCGACACGCGGCTGCACTCGGCCGTAATCAATGCCACCACGGCACGCCTGTTCCGCATACAGAGCGACCAGGTGCATGAGAGCGAGCAGCGCATTGACCAGCTTGGCACGCAGATGGACAAATTTCTGTCGCGCTACTCCATGCAAAAGATGCTGCTCTTTGCCTGCATAGCCATTATAGTGCTGATTGGGGTCGTGATGGCCATGGGCATACGCTCGTATTATGTGACCATACGCCGCAACGAGGAACTTGACAGCCAAAAGCGCAAGCTTGAGGCGCAGCGCGACCAGTTGGTAAAAATGTCGAAGGAGCTGGAGGAGACCACGCAGAGCAAGCTCACCTTCTTTACCGAGGTGTCGCACGACTTGCGCACACCACTCACCCTCATATTGGCGCCTGTTGAGCAACTGCAGGGGGCGGACAACCTGACCGACGAGCAGCGCGGACTGCTGCAAGTGGTGCGCACCAATGCCGACATATTGCTGCGACTGGTGGGGCAGACACTCGACTTCCGCAAATTTGAGTCGGGCCAGCTGAGGCTCAATGTCAAGACGGTGCAGCTGAACGAGACCCTCAAGCAGTGGTGCGACCCCTTCCGTGCCCTGGCACGTAAAAAGATGGTGCGCTACCATGTGCAGCAGGCCGATGTGCCCGATGCGGCATGGCTCGATGTGATGCTCGACGATAAAAAGATGGAGAGTGTGTTGTACAACTTGCTGTCTAACGCTTTCAAATATACGCCCGAAGGGGGTAAAATAACGGTTACGCCAAGCATAACCGATGATGCCGAACAGGGCCGGTGGCTCAGCATTGTGGTTGAGGACAGCGGACAGGGCATTGACCGTGACAAGCTGCCCCACATATTCGACCGCTTTTATCAGGCCGACGCGAGCCACGATGGTTCGGGCATAGGGCTGGCCACAGTAAAGGCTTATGTCGAACTGCATGGTGGCACGGTGAGTGCCGAGAGTATGCGCGGCAGCGGCGCGCGCTTTGTGGTGCGCATACCCTGTCAGCACGATGTGGCTGCGGCTCACGTGTATGAACAACCTGACGCCATGCAACCCGACGGGGCCGGTGTGGTGGCACCGCACATTGATGCCATTGCGGGCGAGGGAGTGCACACGGTGCCAAACGCGTTGACTGTCTCGGCTGATGCCGCACAGTCGAGGGGCGGTGCTGCCGAACCGCGTCCCACAGTGCTCGTGATTGACGATAACGAGGACATACGTTCATATCTGCGCCTGCTGCTTGCGGACGGCTATGTGGTAGAGACGGCTGCCGACGGGCAGGAGGGCCTGGCCAAGGCGCGACAACTCATACCCGATGCGGTGGTGTGTGATGTGATGATGCCTGTGATGGACGGCTGGGAGTGTTGCCGCAGATTGAAGGACGAGTGGCAAACTTCGCACATTCCGGTGATGATGCTGACTGCCTGCACCCTCGACGAGCAACGTGTGGCAGGATTTGACTGCGGTGCCGACTCTTACATAGCCAAGCCGTTCAGTCCGGATATGTTTAAGGCCCGATTGCGCAATCTTATTGATAACCGCCGCCGTTTGAAGGCTTTCTTTGGCGACAAGACATCGCTCAAGGCCTCGAACGTGAGTGAGCTTGACAAGGGGTTTGCTGCGCGATTGCGCGACATGATAGAGAAGAATATGTCGAGCGAGAATTTCTCGGTTGAAGACATGGCGGCGCAGATGGGCGTAGGGCGCACGCAGCTTTATCGTAAGGTTAAGTCGCTCATGGGCTTTTCGCCGGTAGAGTTGTTGCGCATAGCACGCCTTAAAAAGGCTGCCGAATTGTTGCGCCGCACGGAGATGACTGTGGCCGAGGTGGCTTATGAGGTAGGATTCGCATCGCCCAGCTACATGGCCAAATGCTTTAAGGAGTATTTTGGTGTTAATCCTACGGAGTATAAGTAGTTATTGTTGTTCGGTAAAACATAAACATGTGAATTGGCTCAAGCCTCAAGCGCAACCACTAATGGGACTAACTTTCTCAAAAGAATCGTCCGCAACGCCTGTTTGTGGACATTGCGGATAGGCTCTCAATGCTATTTTGTGTTTTACCGGGCAGCAATGGCTGCACGCATACAACGAATAAAGCCGTTGATTATAAGTGAATGTACTTAATAATCAACGGCTTTATTACTTGTCGGGGCGACGGGATTCGAACCCACGACCCCCTGCTCCCAAAGCAGGTGCGCTAACCGGACTGCGCTACGCCCCGTGCAAGATTAGTGCAGAAGTGACTGCTCTTAATCGTTATGCGAGTGCAAAGGTAACAATATTTATGTAAATGCAAAATAGTTTGCCTGCTTTTTTGTGGTAATGTAGTGGTAATGCCTTTACACTTTGCCATGATTGGGCACGGAAGTGTCGTTTTGCTGCGTGGCAAGGGTGGGGAGGTGGTAAAAAGAAAAAAGCTACCACGCCAAAGCGATTGCCAGGTGAGGCATCGCTCGGGAGTGATAGCTTTTTACCTGAACAAGCAGGTAGGAAATTCTGATTAGTTGACGCCAGCAGCAAGTTCGGCACCAGCCTTGAACTTAACCACCTTCTTGGCAGCGATCGTGATCTTTTCCTTGGTTGCGGGATTGATACCCTCGCGGGCAGGACGCTCGTTGATAGAGAATGTGCCAAAGCCGAGGATTGCAACCTTGTCACCCTCCTTGAGGGCACCTGAAATGGCATCGAGCACTGCATCGAGTGCTTTCTTAGAATCTGCCTTGCTCAAGCCCTGGGCTGCAATGGCATTTACGAGATCAGTCTTATTCATACTGTGTAAAATTATTTAATGATTTTATCTGTTCGTTGGACTTGCGCGTGATGGCATTTCCACTATTAAAAATGCCCACTTGCCGTGTGTTAATGGGGCTTTGTGCGCATTTTCATGGCAAATATAGGGCATGGAGGTTAATGGTGCAAGCAATTCGGTGCTTTTTTTATAAAAATGAGTCAAAATGGCGTGTTTATACGGCGTGTGAGTGCATGCACGTGCGCTTTTGGGGACCTTTAGGCCCTTTTTAAGTCCCCTTACTATTCAGGCTTTAAGTAATGTATGGCAAACATACTTGTCAACCTGTTACACCGTTAACCAATAATTCTGTCAAAGGCAGGTCTTGTGGCTTGTTTTATGCGACATTTGCTCAAAATAAGGCCGCACGCTTTGGCCATTTGGCGCCGAATTGCTACCTTTGCGGCCACATACCGATATCCAGATTTCGGGCCAGATTGGATTTGACAGCGGGTTGGAGTGGTATGTAAGCACGCAGTGCGCCTGGAGGTGGGCACTTAAATATCGGCCTTCGACAATTTAACTGGCGAAAACAAGTTTGCTCTCGCTGCCTAATCGAAGTACAGTAGATAGGCTTTATTCCGGCACAAGGTGCTGGAACGAGACATCACCCAAGAGCTGTTGCTCCGAAGCGTCTTGACAAGGTGGTGCAGGTAAATCGGCGCTGGTCAGAGTTGGCCTTGCAACTCTGGCGAGATTTTTAGAGGATAAGGTGCTGGTTGGTGGCACTGGTCTTGCCAGCACTCGAAAATTAAGTCAGTGATAAGCGTGTAGAAAGCATATTATTTCCCCGTTTGGACGAGGGTTCGAGCCCCTCCTGGTCCACAAAGAAGCACTGATAATCAGTGGTTTGGGAATATCGCGTGCTAAAATGCGTGCGACAAATTAAAGGTATTAAGGCCATGGCTTTGTTCTGTTGAGCAATGCCATGGCCGTTTTCTTTATGTGGCGGTACCATTCTTTCAGCCAGCATTCGCAGATAAATGTGTATATTTGCAAGCCGTTAGTGTGGCATGGCAGTAAGAATGCCACATTGCGCAGTTAAATATGCTAAAATAACGTCATGCTTAACATACCTATTATATATAAAGCCCTTGGCACACTGTTGCTGCTCGAGGCACTGCTCCTTGGCTTGTGCTTCGGCATGGGTTTCTATTTTGGTGAGGTAAACCACCTCACATTCGGTCTGCCATCGGCCCTGGCTGCAGTGATAGGCGCCTTATTGCTCTACTTTGGGCGCCATGCCGAAAACCGCATGGGGCGGCGCGACGGGTTTCTGATAGTGTCGCTCACCTGGGTGGTGTTTTCGTTAGTCGGCATGCTGCCGTTTATAGTCAGCGGCTATCAGCCCCGTGTGGCGGCCGCCTTTTTCGAGACCATGTCCGGCTTCACTACCACGGGCGCCACAGCCTTTACCGACATTGACGCCCTTCCGCACTCCATCTTGCTATGGCGCTCCATCACCCACTGGATAGGCGGTATGGGTATCGTGTTCTTTACCATAGCCGTGTTGCCCAACATGGGGGGGGGCGATGTAAAACTCTTTTCGGCAGAGGCCACAGGCTTGAAAATAGGCAAACTCCACCCCCGCATCAGCACCACAGCGCGCTGGTTGTGGAGCATTTACTCGTTGCTCACCATCACGTGCATGGCAGCCTATTTCTTTGGTGGCATGGGGCTGTTCGATGCGTTGTGCCATGGTCTGTCAACCATTGGCACGGGCGGCTTCTCCACCCACACCGACAGCATAGCATGGTTCCAGTCGCCGCGTTTGCAATGGATAGCCACCCTGTTCATGTTCCTGGCCAGCGTCAACAGCACGTTGCTTTATTTGTTCTTTATCAAGCGCCGTGTGCGCGATGTGTTACACGACGACGAGCTGCGTTGCTTCCTGGTAATATTCTTTGTAGCCGCATTCAGCATAATGGGCATACTCATGTATGCCGACCACATGGACTTTGCCACCGCTCTGCGCAGCGCATTCTTCAACACCGCGTCATTGCAGAGCACCACCGGTTTTAGCGACGAGGACTTTATGAAATGGCACCCAACCATCTGGCTCATACTCTCGCTGATAAGCATCATTGGAGCTTGTGCCGGTTCAACCAGTGGTGGCTTGAAGAGTGTGCGTGTGCTCATGGTGTGGCGCCTGACCAAGGCCGAGTTCAAAAAGATGCTGCACCCGCATGCCGTGCTGCCGGTGCGCATCAACAATACGGTCATCACATCGCAAACCGCCCGCACCGTGTTCGTGTTCTTTGTAGTCTACTTCATGCTCATCATGCTATCCACCTTTGCCATGGTGGCCATGGGTTTGTCGCTGCTCGATGCCTTCGGGCTGGCCATATCCTCGTTCAGCAATGTAGGTCCGAGCATCGGCCACCTGATAGGTCCGTTGGGTTCGTGGGGAGTGCTTAACGACGCCATTTTGTGGATAAACTCCTTCCTGATGCTTGCCGGACGCCTTGAAATATTCTCACTATTGTTGCCGCTCACACCCGCCTTTTGGCGCGACGAATAGTTCAGAAAGTGCGCAAAATGGCTCCATCATGTTTGTTGGAACCAACCTAAAATTAAACTTACAGGTAACACTTAGAGTGCCACAAACGAAAGTTTTCAGACTTTTGTTTGTGGCATATATATATTTGAGCTATTTTTGCACAATAAAAGACACATTGGCTGCGCTACCTGTTCGCAGCCAAACCTATCTTGAGTTAAAGCGTAATCTCCCAATATTGCTGACAACCTGCGTCAAGTGGGGAGATTATTCGTCATAAAGTACCAACTATGTGCCATATAGTGCCATAATAGTTACTACACACTATATAGTAATTGAAAAACAAGTAACAATAACATGGAGACAAAATCCATCAATCCGCAAGAGCAACAGGACGAGGAGATGCAGCTAATTCCCTTGTTGAAGTTGTGCTACCACCAATTTATCAACCATTGGACATGGTTCGCTTTATCGGCCGTTGTGTGCGGTTGCATAGGGTGGTACTATCAGCAGTGCCAGCCTCGCGTTTACCAGCGTCAAGCCGTCATGCTTATCGAGGACTCCAACGGGTCGTCGACAGGCGGTCTGCGCCGTACATCAAAGAACAGCGGCATGAACACCCTGCTCGAGCTTAATGGCGTGAGCGTAGGCGACAACCTTAAAAACGAAATATTCATTATTTCGTCAAAGCGCCTCATGTCGCGTGTGGTTGACAAACTCAATCTTGATGTAGACTACACCACCAAGGAGAAATTGCACAGCATCACGCTGTATGGCAAGGAACTGCCATTCCAGGTATTATTTCAAAAGCAATACAAGGGCAAACGCGGGCAGCATATCGATGTGGTGAAGAAAGGCAGCAACACTGTCACCCTTAAAGGCATGACCGACCGCATGGGCAACGATGTGCCCGATGTTGATGTGCAACTCGGCCAGATGACGCAAACGCCCTACGGCCCATTGTGCGTAGTGCGCGGCCCAGGGTTCGGCCGTTGGACAGACGAAACCATCGAGGTAGACCGTTTGTCGAAGGAAAAGGCTGCAGCGCGTTTCTTAAAAATGCTCTCTGCCAGCGAGTACGACAAAGAAACATCGCTCATTGTGCTCAACTGCAACGACACCAACGTAGAGCGTGCCGACCAGGTGCTGGCCACACTCTATGACACGTATAAGGAAGACGTGGTTGAAAACAAAAACCGCGTGGCACTCAACACGGCCAAGTTTATCGACGACCGCATACAAATCATTGGCCGCGAACTCAGCAGCGTCGAAAACCAACTGGCAAGTTTCAAAAAGCGCAACCAGCTTGTCGATTTCGACAAGACACCGCAGGCCATGATCGACGAGAGTTCGACCGCCCGCCAGCAGAGCCTGCAGGCTGAAACGCAGCTCAATGTGGCCAAATACCTTGACGAGTACCTGCACACACACTCCAACAGCCACGACCTCATACCCGCCCTCAATGTGGGAGACGCCTCGTTCAATACCCAAATTGCGGCCTACAACGACCAAATGAACAAGCGCAACACCATGGTGGCCAACTCAAGCGAAAACCAGGCCGTGGTGCGCGAAATGGACCGCCAACTTGCACAGATGCGTCAGGCCATAGCCTCGTCGTTGCGCAGTTATGTTAATTCGCTCGAAGTGCGCTTGCAGGCTGCACGTGCCAACGAAAACATGCTCACAGGTCGCATGGCAGGTGCTCCCGAACAGGAGAAGCAGGGCCTCGACATACAGCGCCAGCAGTCGCTCAAGGAGGCACTCTACACCTATTTGCTCAACAAGCGTGAGGAGGTAGCCCTGCAGCAGGCCATCAACGAGGCCAATGTGCGATTGGTTGAGGGCCCCATAGGCAATCAGCAAGTCAGCCCCCGCAGCCTTGTCATTCTGCTCGTGAGCCTTGTTATCGGACTCTGCATACCAGCCTTCGTGTTGTGGCTCCGCTATATGCTCGATGTAGCCATACATGGCCGCAAGGACGTTGAAAACGCAACCACCATACCGGTGCTTGGCGAGGTGCCCCGCATGAAGAATGCCAACAACAACAAGTCGCTCATTACCGACCTCAGCAGCGACGACCCCGTGGTAGAGGCATTCCGCATCATACGTTTCAGCCTTGGCTACATGCGCCATTCAACGCAGGTGATGATGACCACCTCAACCACTCCCGGCCAGGGTAAGAGTTTCGTTGCGCGCAACATGGCCGCCATCTTGGCCATGGCAGGCAAACGGGTGCTTGTAATCGACGGCGACATTCGCAAGCGCACGCTGAGCGAGAGTTTTGGCCACACATTCGGCCTTACCACCTACCTTTCAGACGACCACACACAGGTGGCAGACCTCATTCGCACCGATGCCGTTGTAAAGGGAGTAGACTTCTTGCCGTCGGGCCCAACACCGCCCAACCCCACAGAGTTGCTCATGAGCGATCGTCTGCACCAACTTATGCAGCAGTTGCGCCAGATGTACGACCACATCATCATCGACTCAACTCCAATGTTCTCAGTGGCCGATGCCAGCATCGTCAACCGCGAGTCAGACATCACCATCTTTGTGTTGCGTGCCGGAGTGCAAAATCGCGATTTCCTGCCCGACTTTGAACGCATGTATCAGGAACACCGTTTCAACAACCTTACCGTTGTGGTTAACGATGTCAATGTCGACAAGCGTTACGGCTATGGTTATGGCTACGGTTACGGTTATGGTTACGGACAAAACAAGAAGAAGAGTCGTGTGAAGCGCATCATAAACCGCTTGCACAAGTAATAAATTCAAGACATAAAAGAGAGAAGAGCAAGGTTAGCACAACAACGCAATGTGCCCGCCTTGCTCTTCTCTCTTTTATGCAAAAGTTCAGGCTGAGGCCGGTGTGCAGAAAATCTTGTTCTGTGCTTTAAGGGCTGTTCGCCCTTGTGGTGCTTACCGCTAAGACATAAGTGCAGATGAAAAGCAATGAAGTCAAGAAAAACGCAAACTCTAAATGCAAGCGCTAAATGCAAACACTAAATGCGAGCAACAAACGCAAGCACTAATGGGGGCGACGCGTCCCGCGTCGGGATTTTAAGGCAAAAGTTCACAGACAAGCGTGTAATTAGCGCTGCGTGTGAGCCTGTGTGTATGAACCTTTGCCTTAATGCCCGACGCGAGACGCGTCGCCCCCATTAGTGTTAGCGTTTAGTGTTAGCGCTTATTGTTTGCGTTTAGTGTTAGCGTTTAGTGCTTGCGTTTGAAGTAGCATTTGGTGCTTGCGTTTTTGCAGTGCGTTTCAGGCAACTTAGAATTCCCCCAAACTATCTCGTTTTAATGCCTATTTTGAACACCCTGCCTCACAACGCGCGATTGTCCCAGCACGTGGTATCTGTGGTGTCGCATCGCCTGCTTTGAGTAGCATCTATTACAAAAAACACTTCCAGCGCAGCAATTCATATAATAAACGCACATTTTGTACAATCAACGTCAATATGCTTGTGACAGAGTGCGAAGAGTTGTATTTTTGCAGCGTCAAAATACATGATGACAAGTAAAGTAAGCAAAATAGAGGCATTGAGCAGCTACCGTGAAATAGCAATGTGGAAGTTCTTATTTTTCAGTTGAGGTACTGTTTGATGCCTTTTTATATGCTTAGTGTATGCATCACCCTAACCCCTAAATTTTATGGTAGAAAATGGCATTGTCCTAAGGGTGGTTCTAATAATTCTGAAATAGGGATTTGTGCGCTATCAGAAGTGCTTTTTTTTTGAAAGTTTGAGAGGGAGCATAGCGGACTATGTGACCGAACAAACTTTCAGAAAGACACTTCCGAGAGTGTGCAAATCACATTTCAGAATAGCAGAACTCAAAAAACAGAAATTTTAGAACCACCCTTAAATAATAAATACTTAACTTTGCGCTTAGGGTCAGAGCGGTTGGAAATGCCCAACTGCTGTGAAGCGCCATAAATCGAGTAGGAGGTAAACACTAATCATAGGTGTTTATCTCCTACTTTCATGTTTACCGACCTCTCACACCACCGTACGTGCCGTTCGGCATACGGCGGTTCCTATTTTGGGTGTCATTCGAGATATTCACCCATTAAAGTAACATATCCTGCTCTTCGCAAGTGCTCATTGGTGATAGCCCTACTTAATATGTAGCTTCCCGCTGTTCGCCAATAGCTCATGCGAGTGTTACCCCATTGGTAGGCTTGATACTGTGGTATTCCACAGCGAATGAGATTTGTTACTCTCGTCCTGACTTTCTTCCAAGCTTTCCAAATACACATACGTATTCTACGCCTTAACCACTCGTCTGTCTCAAGAAGCAAACGGCGCATTTCTGCAAGGTGATAATAGCCTATCCACCCTCTTATGTACTCTTTCAGTTTCTGCTTTCTCTTGGCATACCCCCAGCCATTACTACGACTCGTCAATGTCTTTAGTCTTGATTTCATCTTTTGCTTTGATTTGGGGTGTACCATTAGTCTGCATTTACCTTTCATCACATAAAAGGAGTAACCTAAGTATTTCACTCCGCGAACATAAGACACCACGGTCTTATCATTGTTCACTTTCAGATGGAGTTTGCTCTCTATAAAACGGGTGATTGATGCTTTCACACGTTTTGCAGCCCTCTTTGACTTGCAAAATATCATCGCATCGTCTGCGTAACGTACAAAGGGGTGTCCTCTATGCTCGAGTTCTTTATCCAATTCGTTGAGCATGATATTACTCAACAGTGGACTAAGTGGACCTCCTTGCGGAGTACCCTCCTCATTCATTTCAAACACTCCATGATTCATCACACCACTACGAAGATATTTGTGTATAAGACTGATTACTCGGCCGTCCTTTATCGTACGGCTGAGTATTTCTATGAGTTTGCTATGACTTACGGTATCAAAGAAGCGTTCAAGGTCTAAATCTACTACGTAGACATACCCCTCGTTCACTATCTTCTGTGCTTTGTGCAGTGCATCATGGCAGCTTTTTCGAGGACGAAAGCCGAAGCTTGACCTCGAGAATTTGCGCTCATAGTGGGGCATCAGTACTTGGTTGATGGCTTGTTGCACCAATCGGTCTACCACCGTAGGTATTCCTAATTGGCGTTTCTTGCCGTTGTCTTTGGGTATCTCTACCCTCTTGACGGGGTTCGGACGGTATGAACCGTCAAGCAAAGAACTTATCAGCTCCTCCCTGTTGGCCAGAAGCCATGAGAGTAGTTGCTCACACGACATCTTGTCGGTACCGCCACACCCCTTGTTCCGCATCACGCATTTATAGGCACGATTGAGATTTTCGGGATTAAGGATTTGCTCTAATACATGTTCTTTGTCGAATGGTACTTCCACGATGTTGTCTTCACGCATCCACATGAAAGTCTGCACTCCCTCATACCATTCGGTTTCCGACCTATCTCTTTGAGGGCAGTCATTGGCTTGGGCTAATATTTTCTGCATTCTACCTTTCATTTGGTACGTTTCAATTACTATCGTTTAATTATTAGGTTCGGTCCTTCACAAGAAAATATCGACTTGTCTTGCTACTATGACCTCGGCTGACTTCTTACGGCAAGCTTTACTCCATGACTTTTGTAGAAGAATAACTATTCGTCATGTCCGTAAGACCTCCTCGGATAAGGACATTATCTTTCCATCTTATACCTACTTCATTTACACCAACCATTCCGAATAGCTATTGGACTTTGATTTGTTATGCAATCTTATCCATGGTCATATGCCTTATATGAAGTTTCTGTTCGTTAGGTCAGATGTTTGCCGCTGGCTTCCTTCAAATTTCATCTCGCGATGAACACCCTTGCCTTTGGCTATGTAATTCCCGCTATTAGGGCTTACTAGGGACTTACACCCGTTAGATAATGCTCATGCCGAGCGTACAAATGAAGTTCCCCACTCCTTTTCCGAGTGGGGAACTTTAGATTGGTTATAAAATCCTTTTACAAAAGATTTACTTGAATCGTGTAAATACTCTCACGCGATCTTTATCTTCTGTTGGATAGATTTGCGTTAATAAGAAGGAATCGTTTGTATAATTTGTCACAGTATACACGTCTGTATGTTCTTCTTCTACGGGCCATTTTCCGTCATCATCCCAATTATACAAATCTTTCATTGTTAGAGTATTGTTTGAGTATGACCAAGTGCCTGCATATCCACTTTCCTCCTCTTTGTTACCAATAACATCAGGACTTTCGTAAGTATACCACGTCCCATCAGAGTTGAAAATGAAGATATCATCGCTATGATCTATAGACCATGCACCTTTCGTGATTATCTTTTCAAATTCACTTTGTTTCTCATCATCATTATCACTGCATGATTGCATGAATGAGAAAGGAATGCAAATTAACAAAGCCGTTAATACAGCCTTGAAATACCTTTTGATGTTGTTTTTTTCCATTGTTGATAGGTTTAATGATTAAAAATATTTTTCATTTGTTGAATCGGGCTTATGATGCGGCATAAGTCCTATTTAAAAGGATTAAAGCCACTTAGGCCTTATAGATCAATTCAAACTGTTGCTGATTTATCTTTTGCGGTAATAAAAGTCTATAGCAATCTCAGCAGCAATATTAACTAATAGACTTGTTACAGGATCAGGTATAAAACAACAAGCCACTGTAACAACCGCCTATATAAGTTTTTTCTATTTCATAGGCTTTCCTTGTTAGTGTTTGACATACGGAACCGCATTTCCACGCATATGCTATTACCCCATTCTCGGTAAATCATAGAACCATATGCGATTTTAAGTAGCCTATCCTTCTGAAAAGACAAAAGGATAGGCTTGAATAATTAAGCGAAGAAACCGCACAAGATATGAATCCATGCAAGAATTTCTTCAAGCTTGATTTCAATCTTAAAATGGGATTCAATCATCATAGTGACCTCCTCTTTTTTAAGATCAGTTTGATATAGGACTTCTCCCGCTAACAGTATCTATAATGTACACTTAGTTAACCATTCATGTACAGGAAGGCAAATATCTACTCTCCCACAGAATGTAGTACCATCGATGCTAACGAGCTTAACTTCTCTGTTCGGAATGGTAAGAGGTGTACTCCTCGTCGCTTGATTACCTTCATTTGTTTAGTTTTGCATAAGATAAGCTGCTGTTCAGTAAAGATTCAAACAAACTTGGTGTTCTACACAAAACTTACTTTGTCTTTAGCATATTCAATATGATTGCTTTGCTGTAATAGGTCCATCAAAAGTAATCTGTGGCTCTGAATGATTTGCTGTCACCATAACAGATGTCTCAATCGTATAAATTCTTGAAACTATATGGTTGATATCCCACAATTTTGCTTGACCACATACTCTGTATCTTCCTTCTCCATCAAAAAACCTTTGAAGAGTGAAGGAACAGTTTCTATCGGAATCTATTTCTGAAAAAGACTGCGCATTATTGAACTGCAGTTGGTTGAAATTCTGCTTAAATGTTCGGCAAATTGCTGTTTCAACATCTGCCTGATTCATTTTTAATGGTTGTATTGCCATAATTAGAGTAAGTTTGATTTGTTAATATTTTTCATTAAAGAACAACCTTGAAAGTCTTGCCTCCGACATTTACGAGATAAGCACCTTTAGATAGTCCGCTTATTACACTACGTCTTGATTTTGCAACTAATGCGCCCTGTAAATTATAGACTTGTACAAGGGTGTTATGAGGTGCATTGCTTACTATGATTGAGCCATTTTGGGTGGTTATTGATATGTCTTTGGGGGTGTCTGTTACATTCGTTACTTCTGTATTACAATCATCTTCGAATTCCTGAATATCCCAGAATATGCCCCATTCAGAGTCTTTACTATAAGCATCTTTGCAACCTTTGGGCACATATAGTGTAGCACCAGCATATACTTTATTCAAAAACGGCCCATTGCATACAACAGGAGGAGTAGTAGATTTACAGATAATCATATCCAAACAATTTCCGTATAATCTATCTACATAAAAAGACTCTATGTCTTTTCCTAATATTAGTGTGTCAACCGATTGATAGAACCTTGGATTTTCTGTACATGTGCCAGCAATCTCTAGTTTTTTAATGTTTCCAGCAGGAGCCTCGATGTCTACATAAAAATAGCGGCTATTGCCATAGCTGTTAGTCCAGCTACTTATATCGATCAAAGGACGCCCTACATAAAAATAGTCTAGCTCAACACTAAATGCGGGGTAGGTAAGATAATAATCATCATCATCACAACGATAATTGCTTATGTATCCTTTTATACTGAATTCATCATGTGCGTCCTCTATGATTACAGTATCGAGCTTACTTGAACAGTATGAGGTTTCATAACCTTTTACATAGTGAGTTTCGAGTGATTCTGCCCATTCCAAGTCGTAGGAAGAAGTGAATGGTAGGCCGTTCAACCCTTTCCCAATAGTCAATTTTGATATATTCGAGCAACCCCAGATAATAGAAGGTGATATTTCTACAACACTAGGTGGAATAGTAAAATTCGTCAGTGCACTACAACAGTAAAAAGCAAACCCACCAATTGATCTAAGTTGTTTTGGCAATTGTATGGATTTCAAAGAAAAGCAATAGGCAAAACACGAAGATGGAATATCTTCTATATTATCTGGCAGCGCAATAGAACAAAGTTCGCTGTATTCAAATGCTCCTACCCCTATTGAAGTTAATGATGATGGAAGCCTTATGTCTTTTATTCGGGTATGCGAAAATGCGTAGTCACCTATTGACAATATTGTATTAGGAAGTGACACGGATTGTAAGCTGCTGGCAGAATAGAAACTCGCACCGAAAAAAGCTTTATCTCCAACACTTGTAACAGTAAGAGTCCTGCCTTTATAAACAACGGTTTGAGGTATAACTATTTTATCCGTGTCTTTGTTTACGGCTCCGTCTACACTTACAGTTAGGTCCTTAAGGGAGGTTATTGTAAAATATAGGCCATCTGCCTCGAAATCATAAGCAGATGCCGATAAGTAAGAAAAGCATGCTAGTACGACCAAGCATATTTTATGACAAAAATGTTTCATGTTGAGTAGTATTAAATGGTTCTCTAATGTGTTCTTTTTCGAGACGTATCAATCACTTTCTATACTGTTCTTGCGAAATGATGTCTCTCTTTGATTTGCCAGGACTACGATAATATTTTTGAACGAACAGTGACAGAAACAGAAACAACAATGATCATAACTTCCTGCCAGTAGCTACTGACTCTGTAAATAACTAAATTAAGTGCAATTCATAGGATAAAAGTATTTTTGCCAACGTACCCTATTGACATGGTTAATAAAAGCAATGACTGTTGTTCGTTCATGAAAAAAGCGTGGTACTATCGCCCATTGCCGAAATAGAGGTTGTGGAAGAGACCTATTCAGTATGCAACAGACAATAGCCCACGCTTGTAGAGAGGTATATTGTGAAAAACATACGTTGCCCCACGCCGCCTATAAAGGGAGGGCGTGAGGAGCGTATACAATGATACCAAAGTATGCGTGAGCGATAATGTACCGTGTGCCCTACTGAATATCGAAACTTCCACATTTCTATTTCAAGACAACGTTCAATACGCTCATTCATTGAGAGTCTTCACAGCTGATGGGCATTTCCACCAGCTCCAACTCTAGATGCAAAATTAAGCATTATTTCCGACAACAATACTTTTTGTCAGATATTTTGATTGCTCTGATAAACCAAACGACAATAAGAGACAACGTCCATTGTGCCTTTGTAGGGGCACATCATGGTTCGTTGTCTCTTATTGTCGTTTGCTATATTCCCAAAATCCTCACACAGATTATCTGTGTTTATGCTCTTAATAAAAGGATAAAGTGTTTTGTTCTGGGTTAGCCCAGTCACACCTCCTCGCGCCGTCTTTTCAACTTTTCCCTTGCCTCATTTATCAGCGTGGCGCAGCGTACAGGGTCTGCCTTGCGCTCCATGGCGTAACATTCTGCCAACTGGGCAAAAAACGCATCATCGCCCGACAACTTGGCCAAATTGCGGCAACCTGCTTCAATGCTGACACCCGACCCACACTTCATGCTGTTAGTGTCAACCAGCGAAAAGTGGTAACGCCCGTCTATCACATCATACAAAATGTTAGATGATGAGAAATCGCGGTGTAAAAAACCGTCCTCGTGCAAACGGGCCGCATAGCGGGCAAAATTAGCTATCACCTCGTGTTGCACATCAGCCGTCTTATTAGGCAGCGTGTCCATGCTGTAGCGGTAAGTAGACAGCAGGCTTACAAAGTAAGTGTTTGTGCGCAACAACCCGTGGCGGCAGCGCACAAAGGCTATCGACTCCGGACTCTCAAATCCGCGCTCACGCAGCAGCAGCGGACTCAGATATGCCAATTTACCCTTCGACTTTTTGTAAAGCATTTGTTGCACTTTGCATCTGAAGGAGGGTGGTCCAAAGCGTTTCACGCAAATGGTCAGTCCATTCACTTTAAGGCTGCGTATCACGTTGCGTCCTGAGTGAATGTCGCGTCCTTCGTGTTCAAAGTGTTCTTCGATGTTTTTCAGATAGTCGCGCAGAGCTTCGTATTTAGGGTTGAGTATGATTTTCATGGGCAAGTGCCTCAACGGCAGTTGTTGTTAGTAATTGAAGTTTCGGATTTAACAAGGGCGGGCTGAAAGCCCAATGAAGCACCCAGCCCAGGGCAAGCGAAGCGACACCCTG
>OHLP01000028.1_pt1 | contig 91718 bp, 86 predicted proteins | sample 1569111 | NCBI WGS metagenome assembly OHLP01 (sample SAMEA3879504, study PRJEB24766) | human gut metagenome | biome: human-associated habitat; feature: feces | place: USA | collected 1985/1987 | reverse complement strand
AGATCCCGATAGTCAAACTAAAAACCGACAAGGTGACTTATCAGGTGAGTAATGATGTGGAGTCAAAGACACGCAGTGTATTGGACATACTGCGCAAGGTTCCTATGGTGACCGTGGACGGACGAAACAATATCATGGTAAACGGCTCCGCACAGTTCAAGGTTTATGTGGACGGAAGATTGAGTACTGTCATCACTCGCAATCCAAAACAGACGTTACGCAGTATGCCTGCCAGTCACGTGAAGAACATTGAAGTTATCACCAATCCAGGTGCCCAGTATGATGCAGAGGGAACTGGAGGTGTCCTTTGCATCACCACCAAGAAAGGTGGTGCCAAACAAGCATTGGCATTAGAAGATGACGGGTATGACGGAGCCACAAGTGGCTCCGTACACCTTCTGACAGGTATTCTGAGCAACGGAGTTGACGCCAGTCTCTCCGGTCAACAAGGCAAATGGTCGTATGACGTAAATTTGAACGGAGAATATATGTATTCAACGGGTATCATTGTAGAATCGGAGGTGACCGGCAACGGGACACGTCAATGGATGCGACAAAAGTCCTCATCGAAAATGCCATTCTCAATGGGCGAAGTTGGTGTGGGATACGAGATTGATTCCGTCCAATCACTCCATGTTTCCATGTCCACGACTTGGTTTGCTACAAAAGAAAAGAGCCGTCCCTCCTATCTTTACTCAGGCGGTATGTGGGGACAGGAGATGGCTTTCAGTGGTAGTCAGAAGATGAATATGAACGAGATTTCGGTAGATGGAGGCATCGATTACCAACGTCAGTGGGGTGACAGGGGCAGGCTGTTTGCGAGTTATCAGATAAGCCATGCTCCCAACCGAAATGATACAGAGAACAGATACGATGGTCTTGACACCTCCTTGCACCCCGAAATCACTTCCACTGTGAAGGACATCCGGACAGAAATTTGTGATCGCACCACACAACACCACCTATCCACCGACCTTACCATTCCGCTTACCCGGCATCAACAACTCAACACCGGTGTGAAGTTCTCCTTCGACCGTGGAGAGAGTCAGGCTACCGAAATGCGCTTTTTGAATGGCGGTTTCGTGGAACAAAAGGCGGCTGCCATGCACTACCGACAATCTCAAAACATAGCCGCCCTGTATGCCGAATGGGAGGCTCAATGGGGATGGCTGGGCTTGAAGGAGGGCCTTCGCTATGAACATACCTGGCAGAAATCACGCTATCTGAAGGGAGAAGGGAGTAAATTCTCGCTTCACTATGGCGACCTCGTACCATCCGTCTCTCTTACTGCCAAAGCTAAGGAGAACAGCACATTTGGCGTGAGCTACACCATGCGTATACGTCGGCCAAGAATCAATGAACTCGACCCATATGTCAATAAGTCCGACCCTACCCAGCTTTCGTATGGCAATCCCAACCTGAAAGCACAACATCTAAATAATCTGGCTATTGTACATACGTTGAGGGCAAATACGTTAGCAATGCGAATCAGCCTCAATCATTCATGGAGTAACGATGGTATTGTCCGGTATTCATCAATGAAGGACGGGCGTATAAATACCACCTTTGGCAATATAGCCAGAAATCGCAAGACATCGCTGAATGCTTATGCCTCATGGAATGCGACACGTTCAACCCGCTTGATGCTGAATGGAGAGGTGGGCTATAGTGACATGCGAAGCCGGGAGATTGATGCCCGTAACTATGGTTGGCATGGTAACCTGAATCTGGGGTGGCAACAGAATCTGCCTTGGCAGTTGAAATGGAGCAGTAATCTGGAATGGATGTCGCGTCGGTACTCTCTCCAAGGTTACGATTCGGGTATGATGATGATAAGCGCAACACTCGCACGCTCCTTCCTCAATGACAAACTGGATGTGGCTATCAGTGGCATGAGCGGTTTAGGTCATGGTGGTAAAATGTATTGGGAGTCGGTATCTCGCACCAAGGACTTCACGAATATATCACGATTCATTGAACCCATGCAGGACATCACCATAGGTATCACTTATACGTTTGGTGGAAAAAGTAGGAAATATACAGAAAAAACCGTATCGGATTCATTTGAAATGGGGGACAGTCGTATCGTAAAACAGCAGACAAAACGAAGAGGAAAATTATGAATCGTATTTAGCATGAATGCAACTATCCGGACTGTTTTGAGAGCAACCCAGATTAAAATAATTGATGGTGATATATTTTATCTTATGAGACAAGATATTATCGTTCTCTGTGTAGTGAAAAATAATTAGGAAGAATCGCTAAACTGAATTAGCCAATGACTGTTGGTAAACAAGAAAGGGATGTCACGGACAACAAGATGCTGTCCGTCATTCCAGTAGCAGGAATATTTTTCAAGTTTCTCCTGTTCAATGCAATATGGTGTTATTACACCACCTTTACACCTTTTTCATGCTGGGAATCGTATGCCACTGCTTTTGTGGCAACCCTTCTGTTGTCTGTCCCTTATATATTGACAAGGCATATTGCGGCAGGCGTGCTTGTCATGTCTGTGCTGGATATATGGATGGTTGCCAACCTGATGTATTACCGTACCTATTTTTCAGCCATTCCTCTGTCAAGTTATATGTTGGCGGGAAATCTTGCAGACTTCCTGCCAAGCGTGACCGCTTCGTTACGATGGTGTGATTTATTGTTCCCAATTTCGACAGTCGTCACCGTATTCCTTACATTTCGGATAGGTTGCCGGCAGAAAATCACATTGCGATTTAGCAGACGGACATATTTCGTATTGCTGATTTTTTCATGTGCCCTGTTAAGTATCAATTTATCCGTCCGGGGAGGTTTCATTGCGATATACAGGGCATTGAGGTCATCCGCACATCAACACGCCAGTGGCCCGCCACTCTACACGCTGTTCGGCACACTTTATTTTGATTATGCGGAGGAGTTGCCCGAACTTACAGAAGAACAGGAGCGTGAGATTCATATCTGGCTCTCCGGAAGACCGCCGCTTGTTCCCGTACCGGACATTGAATGCAGGGACAACTGCATCCTTATTTTGGCTGAATCACTGGAAAGTTGGGTGTTGAATCTTACGGTCGAAAATCAGGAAATCACACCTTACCTTAACAAGCTCCTCAAAGAGCCATCCACGCTGTATGCGCCCCATGTGCTTACACAAGTCAACGGAGGGCGTTCCATTGACGCCCAGTTGCTTATGCTTGCCGGTCTGTTGCCATTGCAGACCGGCGCATACAGTTGCCGTTTCCCTTTCAATACATACCACACTTTGCCCAAAGCTATGAAGGAGCTGAAAGGCGCACGTAACTATCTTCTCACGGTGGACAAGACAAAGACATGGAACCAAGGAGCAGTGGCACGGAGTTTCGGGATAGACACAATTATCTCTTATCCCGATTTCCGAATGACAGAAACATTCGGAAATCGGAAGCGACTGGGTGATAAGGCATTTTTTGCCCAATGCATGGAAAAGATTGAAAAAGGAGAAGTTTGGCACTCCGGTGAAAACGTATTTATCCAGATGGTCACTTATTCCGGTCATTCACCGTTCAAGATGCCCGAATCGCTTAAAACCGTTCATTTCTCTAATCGGGTTCCCGAAATCATGGCAGACTATATGACAGTGGCGCATTATACAGACGAAGCTATCGGGAAATTCGTGGAATATCTGAAAAACCGTCCCGAATATGAACGTACAATGGTTGTAATAACCGGTGACCACGAGGGCTTGGCAGACCACCGGAAAGAACTGTGCCATACAAAGGCTGGGAAAGGAATAATTTCCGAAGACGAGTTCACACCATTCATAGTATTGAACTCTCCTGTTCCGATGCACTATCTCAAAGTTATGGGACAGATTGACATATATCCTACTCTTCTGAATTTACTCGGTCTGGAAAAATTCCGATGGAGCGGTATTGGTCAAAGCATTCTTGACCCTCGAAAGCCGGGCATTGCCATCAGTCCGAAAAGAAAAATAGAAGGTGATACCTTGCATATATCTGCGGATGAACTTTTACGGATGCAGCAATCTCAAGTAATCTCTGACCGGATAATACGATTCGATAAATTGAAAGATCTACGATAGCCGATACTTCGGAAGTCATTTTTGTTGTTTCAGGCGTGTTTTTCTCTGTTTCGATTGTATTCCGATTGCTACGACCTCGGATACGAAATAATTTTGCACCTAAAAAATGAATAACATGATTATCGAAACGATTAAACGGCTGTCAATAGATATGTTCATTGCAATCATGGCGATTGAAGCAATTGTCATTGCGGCAATCGCTTTGTCGCTTTTGATTGGTACGTTTTGCAAATAATCCCACAGGACATGGAGCAAAAGGAAATATATATCGAAACCGAACGAATTATCATTCGAAATTTCAAACAGAAGGATGCCGAAGGGTTGTTGGAGTATCTTTCCCATCCGCGTGTGAATTGCTTTGCCGGAGACCGCCTTTGTTCCAGAGAGGCGGCATGGGCATATATGCAGTATTCCCCGAAAGACATGCTGCGCTATGCGGTGAGTCTGAAAAAAGATGACTTTATTATCGGTGACGTGTTCGCTTTGCGTGAGAATGAAGACACTTATAATGTGGGGTGGCATTTCAACAAACGTTTTGAAGGCAAAGGATTCGCTTGTGAAGCGGCAGCCGGATTGTTGGATTATCTTTTCCGAGAGGCGGGCGCACGGCGTATCTATGGATTTGTGGAAGATGACAATATCCGCTCCAAACGCTTATGCGAACGTCTTGGTATGCGCCGCGAAGGATGTTTCAAAGAGTTTGTGACATTCGTAAACAATCCTGACGGCTCCCCAAAATATGAAGATACCTGTGTTTATGCCATTCTCGAAAAAGAGTGGAATACCATCCGTCAGTGGTGACACACCAAACCTATTATGAATTAATACAAAACAAGAAGAAAATATGAACAAGCAATTCATTATCACGAATTTCGCCGCATTTGCTCTCATGCTGTTCCTGCCGACCGGATGCAGGCAGGCGGACGGCAAGCAGGATGCGGTGCAGAGTTATCGGGTCATAAAGGTCGCGGCAAGTCCGGTGGAAATCTCCGAGTCCTATTCCGCCGCCATACGCGGACGGCAGGATGTGGACATCCTGCCGCAAATATCCGGGCGCATTATCCGTCTGAAAGTGAAAGAGGGTGAACGGGTGAAGACCGGTCAAGTATTGGCTGTAATTGACCAAGTGCCCTATCGGGCGGCATTACGCACGGCGCAGGCCAATGTCAGCGCGGCACAGGCAAAAGTGGAAACGGCAAGAATCGAGCTGCGGGGCAAGCAGGCATTGTTTGACGAGAAGGTCATATCCGACTACGAGCTTTCTCTCGCCCGGAACCAACTGGCAGTGGCGTGTGCTGAACTCGAATAGGCAAAGGCACAAGAATCGGATGCACGCAACAATCTCTCCTATACGGAAATCAAAAGCCCGAGCAACGGAGTAGTAGGCACATTGCCCTATCGCATCGGTGCGCTTGTCGGTCCCAATATGGCACAGCCTTTCACGGTCGTGTCCGACAATGCGGAGATGTATGCCTATTTCTCCATTTCGGAGAATATGCTACGGCGATATTTGGCTCGCTATGGCTCGATTGACAGCATGATAGCCGGGATGCCGGAAGTGGGCCTGCAACTCAACGACGGCAGCCTGTACAAGGCGAAAGGACGTATTGAAACCGTAAGCGGCGTGGTGGATCCTGTTACCGGAACGGTACAAATCAAAGCCCTGTTCCCCAATCCCGACCGCGAACTGTTGAGTGGCAGCATCGGCAATGTCATCCTTCAAAACCCGAAAACGGAGGCCGTAACCATTCCCATGACCGCCACCGTGGAACTGCAGGACAAGATTATCGCTTACCGTCTGAAAAACGGACAGGCGGAAGCCGCCTATCTCACGGTGGACCGCCTGAACGACGGCAACCGGTTTATCGTAAAAGAAGGTCTTTCGGTCGGTGACACCATTGTCGCCGAAGGCGTGGGACTGGTGAGAGAAGGCATGAGCATAACCCCTAAAAACGAAACGAAATGAACCTGCGATTTTTTATAGACCGCCCGGTGTTTTCGGGCGTTATCTCGGTGGTGATTGTACTGTTGGGCATGATTTCCATGTTTTCCTTGCCGGTGGAACAATACCCCGACATCGCACCTCCGACCATCAACGTATTCGCAACTTATCCTGGAGCAAACGCTGAAACTGTGCAGAAGGCAGTGATAACCCCTCTGGAAGAAGCCATCAACGGCGTGGAAGACATGACCTATATGACTTCCACGGCATCGAATACGGGCGATGCTTCCATCAACATCTATTTCAAGCAGGGAACCAACGCGGACATGGCGGCGGTAAACGTGCAGAACCGCGTGAACGGCGCGCTGAGCCAGCTTCCGGCGGAAGCCACCAAGACCGGTGTCACCACTGAAAAGCAGCAGAATGCCGAACTGATGACTTTCGCGCTCTATTCGCCCGATGACCGCTTCGACCAGACCTTCCTGAACAATTACGTGAAAATCAATGTCGAGCCGAGGCTGAAACGTATCAGCGGCGTGGGAAAGGCACAGATGTTCGGTTCCAACTACAGCATGCGACTTTGGCTGCGTCCCGACAAGATGGCGCAATACGGGCTTATCCCCGATGACATATCCACCGTACTCGCACGACAGAACATCGAGGCCGCCACCGGCTCCTTCGGTGCCAATCATCCTACCGCCAATGAATACACGATGAAATACCGCGGACGCTTGTCCGGCGCGGAAGAGTTCGGTGAGTTGGTCATCAAGTCACTGCCGGGCGGCAATGTGCTTCGGCTGAAGGAGGTTGCCGATGTGGAACTGGGCGATGAATACTACAACTATTCCTCCGAAGTGAACGGGCATCCGGCAGCCATGATGCTCATCAACCAGAAAGCCGGGTCCAATGCTTCAAGCACCATCAAGGAGATTCACGAAGTGCTTGACGACCTCAGCCGGGACTTGCCCGAAGGGACGGAATTCGTGGTGCTTACCGATACCAACAAGTTCCTGTATGCTTCCATCAATTCTGTTATCCGGACACTTATTGAAGCGATACTTCTGGTTATCGTGGTGGTATATGTATTTTTGCAAGATATTAAGTCCACGCTTATTCCTACGATATCCATTTTCGTCTCCATTATCGGTACGTTCGCCGTGATGTCCATGATCGGCTTCTCCGTCAACCTGCTCACCCTGTTCGCGCTTGTGCTTGCCATCGGAACTGTGGTCGATGATGCCATTGTGGTGGTGGAAGCGGTGCAGGCGAAGTTCGACGAGGGCTATCAGTCTGCGGTTCTCGCGGCTGATGATGCCATGAAAGGCGTTTCGTCGGCTATCCTGACCTCTACCATCATCTTTATGGCAGTGTTTTTCCCCGTTGCCATGATGGGCGGGACTTCGGGAGCGTTCTACACGCAGTTCGGTATCACGATGGCTGTTGCCGTGGGAATCTCGGCAGTCAATGCCTTCACACTCTCACCGGCACTTTGCGCGCTGCTGCTGAAACCCTATATCGATGAGCAGGGCAACACCAAGAACAATTTTGCAGCCCGTTTCCGTAAAGCGTTCAATGCCGTCTTCGACCGTCTGAGCCGACGCTATGTACGTGGAGTGATGTTCATTATCCATCGCCGATGGCTGTTGTGGAGCATCATAGGCATTTCTTTCGGGTTGCTGGTGCTGCTGGTCAATGTCACAAAGACGGGACTTATTCCCGAAGAGGACACCGGGACGGTCATGGTGAGCATGAACACGAAGCCCGGCACATCCATGGCTCAGACAAGTAAGGTGATGGAGCGTATCAACAGCCGTCTCGACAGCATCGGCGAGATTGAATACAGCGGTGCGGTCGCCGGTTTCTCTTTCAGCGGTTCCGGTCCCTCGCAGGCGATGTATTTCGTGACACTCAAAGACTGGGAGCAGCGTAAGGGAGAGGGGCAGTCGGTCAATGATGTCATCGGAAAGATTTATGCCGCCACTTCGGATATTCCCGATGCCACGGTGTTCGCCATGTCGCCTCCGATGATTGCCGGGTACGGCATGGGAAACGGTTTCGAGCTTTATTTGCAGGACAAGGCGGGCGGAAACATCGCCGCCTTCAAGGAAGAGGCAGACAAGTTTGTCGAAGCCTTGTCGCAGCGACCCGAAATCGGCGAAGTCTATTCCTCCTTTGCCACGGATTATCCGCAATACTGGGTGGATATCGATGCCGCCAAATGCGAACAGTCGGGTGTGTCGCCCGCAGATGTGCTTTCCACATTGTCGGGCTATTATACCGGACAATATGTTTCCGACTTCAACCGGTTCTCCAAGCTCTACCATGTGACCATGCAGGCTCCGGCGGAATATCGTGTGAATGCGGAATCCCTGCACCACATGTATGTGCGTGCCACCGATGGCGGCATGTCGCCTTTGAGCCGGTTCGTGCGCCTGACCAAGACCAACGGCCCGTCAGACCTCACCCGTTTCAACCTGTTCAACGCCATCTCGATTAGCGGGTCTCCGGCTCAGGGCTACAGTTCGGGGCAGGTGCTCGAAGCCATCGGCGAGACGGCACGTGAAGTGCTTCCGTCAAATTACACATACGAGTTTGGCGGCATTTCGCGTGAGGAAAGCAAGACGACCAACAATGCCACGCTTATATTCCTGCTCTGCATGGTTCTGGTCTATCTGATTCTGTGCGCCTTGTATGAGAGCGTGTTCATACCCTTCGCGGTTCTGTTGTCGGTGCCTTGCGGACTGATGGGCAGTTTCCTGTTTGCGTGGCTCTTCGGTCTGGAGAACAACATCTACATGCAGACCGGACTTATCATGATTATAGGCCTGCTTGCCAAGACAGCGATCCTGCTTACCGAATACGCCGGTAAACGGCGGTCGGAAGGCATGACGCTGGCACAGGCGGCATACAGTGCGGCAAAAGTCCGCCTGCGCCCCATATTGATGACTGTGTTGTCCATGGTGTTCGGTCTTGTCCCGCTGATGATGGCGCACGGAGTGGGTGCCAACGGCAGCCGTTCGCTTGCCACAGGTGTAATCGGTGGAATGATTGTAGGTACTTTGGCTCTGTTGTTCCTTGTGCCGTCATTGTTTATTGTATTCCAATATATCCAAGAACGTGTTAAGCATAATTAAATGAAGAAGACAGTAATATATATCATATTGTCGGGATGGATGCTTGCCGGCTGTGGCACATACAGCCGGTATCATCGCCCTGACCTCTCAACGGAGAATCTGTATCGGGACATGCCGGCGGACATTGATACAATGACCATCGCGTCCCTGTCGTGGCGGGAAATGTTTACCGACCCGAAACTCCAGTCCTTGATTGAAACCGGACTTGAACGGAACGCAGACCTCAATGTGGCACGGTTACGCGTGGAAGCGGCAGAAGCCGTCCTGATGACTGCCAGACTATCATATCTTCCATCACTGGGACTGACTGCCGAAGGTAATGCCAATAAACATGACGGAGCAACGGCAAAGACATATAATGTGGGAGCGTCGGCAAGCTGGGAACTGGACATCTTCGGCAAACTTACGGCGGCAAAGCGTGGCGCAGCCGCCGCATTACAAGGAAGCCGTGCCTACCGGCAGGCCGTACAGACACAGCTTGTCGCCACTATTGCAGACAGTTACTACACCCTTGCCATGCTTGACGCACAAATGACAATAAGTAACCGGACTTTGGAGAACTGGCGGACTACCGTACGCACTCTTGAAGCGTTGAAAAAAGTGGGGAAATCAAACGAGGCTGGCGTATTGCAGGCAAAGGCGAACGTGATGCGACTCGAAGCATCCCTGTTATCCATACGCAAGAGTATTTCCGAAACAGAAAACGCCCTGTCTGCGATACTTGCCATGCCGTCACACTCGATTGGACGAAGTGATCTGGCCGAGGCTGCTTTCCCCGATACTGTCTCGATCGGAGTCCCTTTGCAACTGCTTTCCAACCGTCCCGACGTGCGTCAGGCTGAAATGGAACTGGCGCAAGCATTCTACGCCACCAATGCGGCCCGTGCCGCCTTCTATCCCAATATTACCCTCTCGGGAATTCTTGGATGGACTAATAACGGCGGTGGCGTAATCGTAAATCCCGGACAATGGTTACTTAATGCCATCGGTTCCCTGACACAGCCGTTATTCAACCGGGGCGTAAACATCGCCAACTTGAAGATAGCCAAAAGCCGTCAGGAAGAAGCCAAACTGTTGTTCCGGCAATCATTACTGAACGCAGGAAAGGAAGTGAACGATGCTCTGACCGCATGGCAGACGGCAAAATCGCAAATTGAAATCAATGCTCGGCAGGTTGAAACATTATGCGACGCTGTGCGAAAGACAGAATCGCTGATGCGTCATTCCAATACCACCTATCTGGAAGTGCTGACCGCCAAACAGTCTCTTCTCGAAGCGGAAGTGCAACAGTTACAAACTCGTTTTGAACGCATACAAAGTATAATTAAACTTTACCATGCGTTGGGAGGAGGAATGTAACTTTACAAGAATTATAACCTAATACTGAACCATGTTGTGTAATTTTTATATTTCAGTCGTCATAAACTTATAAATAAGTAATTTAGTATGCAAAAACAAATTAAAAAGTCTTCTCTTTTTTTGAAGAGAAGCAACACCTGACCCACTTCGCTACCGAACAGGATGTAGCAGAAGAATTGTTTGAGTTACTCTTAGAAGCGAGAGAACTCTATCTTCAGGATGTGATTTTGAATGGCAAGCGGTATGACCGCTATGTGGATGACTTCATCAACAGTCATCGGTATATCAACTGCAACAGTGCAATTTGCCGAAACTGCCACGAGATGAACATCCACATCGTCAAGGGACTGCTGAACGAATGCGCCCACCTTATCCAGCCTCTTTTTGAGGCATCCGACTTCTCCTTTGAGAAGTGTATGGAGTTACAAAGGAAGTATGACCGCTCGGAACCGTTGCCGCCATACAGTTGGCACGGAGCAAGGGGGCTTTTGTGTATGGCATCTGCAACGTCGTGGGTGCCTCTATCCCAAGAAATACGGATTCCGGGACATACATCCATGTAGGACCTGAGATAGGTGTGGCTTCTACCAAGGCTTTTACAGGACAGGTAACGGTGCTGATGCTGCTTGCCCTCTGCGTGGGACAGATGCGTGGTACTGTGGATGATGCAACCGTAGAGAGGATTGTCCGGGAGTTGAAGAACATGCCCCTATATATAAAAGATGTGTTGGGACTTGCTGACAAAATCAAGAACTTGTCGAAGATATACACCTATGCCCGCAACTTCCTTTATCTCGGTCGTGGGTACAACTACCCCACCGCCCTTGAAGGTGCGTTGAAGCTGAAAGAAATATCCTATATCCATGCGGAGGGTTATCCTGCTGCGGAAATGAAGCATGGACCGATTGCACTTGTAGATAGCGAGATGCCCACGGTGGTCATTGCTCCAACGGACTCGCTGTATGACAAGATAATCAGTAATGTAAGGCAGGTGAAGGCGCGTGGCGGTACGGTTGTCGCCATCATTACCAAGGGCAATGACGCAATGAAGGACATCGCCGACCATTGCCTTGAAGTGCCCGACGTACCCGAATGCCTTACACCTCTCGTTGTTTCCGTCCCATTGCAGTTGCTGGCCTATTACATCGCCATCAACAAGGATAGGAATGTTGACCAGCCAAGAAACCTTGCTAAATCAGTTACCGTAGAATGAATAGAATATTATCACTTATTGTTACCATCCTCTTTGCGTTGTGCATTGAGGCTGGCATCTTTATGCTTATTGCCCACTGGTGGGGCATGACTGCGGCCATTACCGTGATAGCCATTGAATGTGTGTTAGCCTTATGGACAGTTTACGAAATGAGACATGCGAGTGATGAACCAGTTGATGAATAACATTGCAGGCTGTGGTTAGAACGAAAAAGGCTAAAAACAAAAGGACGGGTCGATGATTCGTCCTATTTTTGTGTCTTTTTGGTGGCAAAATGTAGCGATTTAGCAAAATAAACATAAATTCCAGTGATATTCAGCATGAAAATTCGCCCATTTAAGTGAAAATGTGTAATTTTGCAACGCAAAATTGTGCCTAAGCATTTGCATCAAAACAACAATAGTTCAATCGAGGCTGATATGAAAGTAGAGATTAACAAGAAACGTTTAGAATACCTGCTGGCATTATACAAGATGTCGGTGGATGACTTGTTGTCTCTTCTGAACAAAGGCAGGAAACGGATAACAGGAGCCGCAGACATCAGTGGAGATTCTATTGATTTGGGGGTGTTGAAGCGTATAGGTGAGATATTCGACAAAGAAGTCAGTTTCTTTCAAGACTATTCTAAGTTGTCAACCAATGCAAGCAGCAGTATCTTCTTCCGCAAGACCTCATTCGGAACAGAGCTGAACTTGGAGTCGATCCGTACTGTAAACCGATTCGAGAGTCTGAAAAACGCTTTGGATGCATACAACAAACTGTCGCAACTGGATGTGAAGTTTGACATAGAACACTACACCCTACAAGATGACCCTAAGACAGTAGCCGTACGTGCAAGAGATTTTTTTTATCCCGGGGAAACTGTCAATCATAGGCAGTTTCTTGTGAAGATGATAGAAAAAATCGCCGATCATGGCATTTTTGTCTTTGAATACATAGAGACATGGAACAAGAAAGAGAAAACCAACATTGACGGTTTTTACCTTAAGCCCAATGTGATAGTGCTTAAGCATCATAAGCATTACAAGCGAGAAATATTCACTCTGGCGCATGAATTGGGGCATTGTCTATTGGGGATTGAAGAAGTGGAGTCGGTGGACATGATGGACATCTCGGCACAGACTTCATACAGTGATGTCGAAAGATGGTGCAATGATTTTGCATATCAGTTCATTATGGGACAAGAAGCAGAAACACTTGCTAACATAGCATGTGTAGATTCCCGTAACGACTACTGCATTGACCTCTTCAAGGCTATCAGTGCACGGACGCACATTAGCCGTCTTGCCTTATATACAAGGATGTATATCGACAGGAAAATCAGCTATTCGAGCTACAGCAATGTCAAGAGTGAATTGGCAGAGGAATACAGAAGAAGAGAGGAACAGGAAAAGTTGAAAAACTCTGAGAAGAGAGGCGGGCGAACACCAAAGCCCATCATTTCTCCGCTATTCTTGAAAACCATGCAATATGCCTATTTCAATGGAGTGGTCAACGAGACCACTTTCTGTTCGAGACTCAATGTCAAACCAGCAAATTTTGAGAGGGAGTTATGGCGATAGTTGTTGATACATGCTCATTGGTGATGATTGCCAAGAATTATCTTCCCTTGGATAAGGACGGACAGTTGTACTCATTCCTGGAAGAGGCGTTCTCCCGCAAGGATTTGATGCTACTTGATGTGATTCTGGATGAATCAAAACGCACCTCCAAAGGAATTGCAGTTGAAAAGATGCCTTTCCTCAAAGACAAGAAATTGGTCATTCCGACAAAGGATCTATTTCCATGTGCCCCAGAGAGATTCAGCAACATGATAGACAACAATTTCTGTGTAAGACTGAAGAAGCAGGAACTGACTGAAGAAGAATACATAGAGCAAAAGGAAGAATACCTTAAAACAGGTGATGCTAAGATTATCATTTATGCACTGAATGTACGACACTCGGACGCTATCCATCTGGAAGAGATGCAAGTAATGACGGAGGAAACAAGGCAGCAGAATGACGGTAAGTTGTTCAAGAAACTTCCTTTGTTGTGTGAGCAGATAGGGATTGGAACACTAACCGTTTCAGAATATCTGCATAGAAACGGGTTCTTTATTGACAAATAGCATAGATATTAGTATCATCTTATGACATCTTTCACGAAATCATATTATATTCGTGAATAAAACACTTGTTTTTCAAGAATAGAAATTGTTGAGGATTAGATATTTAAGACATTATTGCAATGCGGAAGGGGTGATGTGAACGACAAAAGACAAGGCGTTCTATTAGAGTGGATGCTTGATAAGATTGAGAAGAATGGACGGGTCGATGGCTCGTCCTTTTTTTGTGTCTTTGAGTGTGAGGTGCAGGTGGGGACCAGTACTGCGACCACTGTTGCCTGTCAGCGCGATGATGATGCCGGGACGGACGTGGGTGCCTTTGGTGACGAGAGTTTGGGAGAGGTGGCAATAGCTGACGGTGAAGTCGCCGTGACGGAGGGTGACATAGAGGCCTGAACGTTTGTCCTTGCCTACCTTGATGACCTCGCCGTGCATCATGGCGTATGTGGGTTCGTAATTTGCCTTCAAATCAAGCCCGTTGTGTAGGGCTTTTCTTTTTGTAAATGGGTCTCTGCGGTAGCCGAAAGGGCTGGTGACAGAGATATGACGGAGTGGACTGACAAGTGCCGTGTGGCGGTCGGTCTGCTCCGTTTGGGTTTGTAATGGGGCAAAGGCAAGAGAGTCTCGCCGCTGATGCGGCGAGCACGGAGGCAGTTGTTCGGATGTTGCGGACTGCGTCGTTTTTGGCACAGCCTTGCGGTGTACCTTAGTCTGTGTGACGGTATTGAACTGAGCGCATACTGTTGCTGATGAACAGAATATTGCTGCTATTGTGATGAGTAGAAATCGTTTCATGGTGCAAAAGTAACAAGCAATTCTTTGACTGGCATAAAGAACAAAGGGAAGACAAGAAGATTGTAACATAATATAGCAATCGAGTTTGATTTTTGAGCAGAAATCAAACTCAAATAATAATAATCGTCAAAAATAACACGCATTATCTTATGCAATTCTGCTTGTCTCTGAATAGGTATATAACTTTGCATGAGTTTAATTTCAAATTCAAAGTTAAAGTATGAAGCAAGTACGATTTGAAGAGAGCGAGGTGCCTTATCAGACACTGGCTCGTTTTGGTCTCACACAAGAGAAGATTGAAGACCTGCCCATGTGGGCGTTGGAAGATATTGGTCAGGGACGACGTTCACCGTTGCTGCCCATTCAGGTGAATAATGATGAGGGCGAGACATTGAAGAGCCGCACCCGATTTGCGTTGGTCCGTATGGAGGACGGCAAGGTGGATGTGGTCTTCTATCCGCAGTTGGAGAAATCACCATTGGAGGCTTTTACTCAGGAACAGCAGGAGGACTTGCTGGCTGGAAAGGCTATCCTTGCCGATGTTAAGGATGCTGATGGCAGGAGCAGCAAGGCTTTCGTGCAGATTGACACGGAGACCAATCAGGTGATGTCGGTACCTACGCCTGTCATCGGGCGCAACTTGGAGGTGCTGAAGGATGAACTGAAACTGAGTTCGGCAGAACTGACCGTGATGCAGAAGGGTGAGCCGCTCACGCTCATCATGGAGGACGAACAGGTGACGGTGGGTATTGACCTGAACGATAAGACCGGCATAAGGATTAATCAAGGCGACAGTCAGAAGTGGAAGGAGAACACCAAGCGAGAGTGGGACAAATACACCTTCGGGTGCTATGGCTGTTGGGTAATGGGCGATGACGGTAATCTTGACTATGTGCCTGAAGAGGAATACACGGAAGAACTTTGGAATGAGCAGAAGAAGAATGGAGAGCGCAACCGCGCCTCTTTTTCCATGCACAAATAATCTACACATAATATAATAAGTATATGGCATCAAATAAATATTATCCAGAGGATGTGCTCGTCGAGAAGATACAGAGCGGCGAGTACGGTTGGTTGGAGTATGTCAACCATCATTCTGCTGAATGGCAGGAAGAATATGAGAGCTATTGTCTGAACAACGGACTCTGCATTTGTGAAGAGAGTGCGGAGCAGTTTGTCCATCACAAAGATGAGGAACTGGAGAAGGCAATAGAGAACGGTGAAGCATGATAAATGAAGAGTGAAGAATGAAGAGTGAAGAATAAGTATGGCGATAAGAAAGAATACGAATCCCCAACAGATGGACCTGCAACCAGAGATGCGTGACTTGCTCATGCGCAATGGTATGCAGGCTCATGTGGTGAGTAATGGCAGCGGCTATCAGCTTGTGGTGCAAGGGCATGACAGTCCGCTGCTTACCTATAACATCACCGAGAAGCAGATGTTGGCTCTGACCGACTGGGGTACGAATCATGCCAACAAGTTAGCCTACAATACCTTTACGGGCATTGTGGGCAACGACTTCTATATGCCCAAGAACTTCGTTCATGCACGCAATGCCAACGGTCGTGTAGCTATGGGGCTGCACGGCTATCGTGTTGGTATCGGCGAGTATGGACGGATGGGGCGCATCGATATGCCACCACCCTTTTTAGGTTGGACACCACGCAGTCAGGAGGGATTCCATCTTCGCAGAGTTGGAGGACGATTGTTCTTCCCCGAAGCCCCGATTGTGCCTGAACGTTGGGACGGCAGAATGAAGCCTGGCGAATTGCAGAGCGGCGGTTATGGGTTCTATTATAAGGGACAGCAACAGAGTTATAGCCCTCAGCAACAGGATGTGCTGAAAGATTTGGAGGGAATCATAATGCCTTCCATCAGCCGCACGAGAAGCACGGAGCCAGCCAAGCCTTATAAGGAACTGATTACCTCGCCTGTCTATTTCACCAATGAGAAGTGGCAGGAGTGTCTGGCATCGCATGGCATCATCATTGATGAGAATGCGAAGACGCTGACCATTCAGTCGAACAGCGTCAATGCCGACATGGTGTATGACCTGACAGATGAGGAACTGAAGAAACTCACCTCCAACTCCATCAAGGAAGTGCCCGTCGTTCAACGCTTGGAACTGCTGAATGGCATCATCAAGGACGACTTTGCTGACAAAATCCTGATGGACACACTGAATAGCAAGGAGCGCATCGACCTGCATCTGCATCCCGAACTTGAACAGGAGTTGCAGCAGCGTCAGCAACAAGACGAGGAACGGTTGCTTCCGTTGGAAGAGGACGAGACTGTCAGACGTGACGTGTTGCAAGGCGATGCCATGGTGAGAGGTGAAGACCTTGCCTTGATTAATGAGAACAAGGGTTGGTATCGTGAGGGAGCGCATGGGCGTGAAGTGAAAGTCGGTGACATCATGGTGGAGAAAGTGCCTCCGATGGAGGGAGATAAGAAAGGCGAAGATAAGTATCGCATGACCGCCATTATCAATGGAGAAGCCATCACGCACGAAATCAAGCAGAAGGACTACGACAAGTTCTTGGCGGTGGATGACTACCATCGCATGAAACTCTTCTCCAAGGTTTTCAGTGAAGTGGATATGAAGACACGCCCCGAAACCAACGCCGGACTGGGCACGAAGATATTGGCGGCTCTGACGGCAGGAGCAGTCGTTACAGCAGAGGTGGCGCATGACATAAGCCACCATCATCACCATCCAGCCCCGGAGTTCTATGCAGAGCATCATGGCGGTCCACGTCCTTACTTCAAACCGGGAGTGGATTCGCCACAGGAGATTGCGGCAAGGTACTTTGAGGCAGAAGCAAATCATGTTGCCACGGAGATAAGGAGAGGATATTAACAATGTATAATTTACAATTTATAATTTATAATGAGTAGTGAACTGACATACGATGACTTTCTGGACAGGTTGAGCATACAGGAAGTACTGGTGGACGCAGGGTATCATCTGAACAAGAGAGATGGCTTGCGTTATCCGTCGTATGTGCGTACTGACAGTGAGGGCAGACGGGTGCGTGGTGATAAGTTCATTGTCACGCAGAATGGGAAATGTTGCTTCCAACCACCGCAGCAGAAGGTGTATAATGTCATTTCGTTCATCAAGGAGCATCCAGAAATGTTTTCAGAGAACAAGGTGGGAATGTCTCCTGACCGACTCGTCAACCTCGTCTGCAACCGACTGCTCAACCAACCCATAGAGGACAGACCATCGAAGATTACAGAACCAAGAAAGGACGGAAAGCCATTCAACCTGAATGACTACGACATCCACAAGTTCAATCCGCAGGACAGGGAAACGCAGAAAAGGTTTTATCCCTATTTTAAGTTCCGAGGCATCGACCTCTATACGCAGTATGCTTTTCATCGGCATTTCTGTCTGGCTACTAAGCATCGGACGGATGGACTTACCTTTGCCAACCTTGCCTTTCCGCTTGTACTGCCCAAGACACCCGACAAGACTGTGGGCTTTGAGGAACGAGGACGACCGAAGATGGACGGTAGCGGCGGTTACAAGGGCAAGGCAGAAGGAAGCAACAGCAGTGAAGGACTGTGGATTGCCAACCTCACGGGCGAGCCGTTGGATAAAGCAAGCGAAATTGTATGGTTTGAGAGTGCCTACGATGCCATGGCAGAGTATCAGATAAATCCTGTAAAGATGGTGTATGTATCTACGGGCGGCACACCCACCGAGGGACAGATGCGAGGACTTCTGTCCGTTACTCCCAACGCACGGCACTATTTGGGTTTTGACAAGGACGATGCAGGGCGGCAGTTTGTTGCAAACTTCAGGAAGGTGGCAGCAGAGATGGGCTTCCGTCACGAGCATGTGCAAGCCTATCATCCATTGGGTTGCTACAAGGACTGGAACGATGCGCTGCTCAACAAGAAATCAGCAGAACTGATTGCCAAGGGCGAACCAGATACCTTCGACTATGCCGAGTTTATCGCAGCCGGCAAGGCAGAGAAACAAAGGGAAAAAGAAGAAAAGAACACATATCATAGAAGCGTATGAGACAAGAAGATAATAGCATCATCACCTTGTGCCCCAGCATCGGACAGTTTTTCATCAACGAACTGCCTCTGTTGCTGTTGTGCGTGGCAATGCTCCTAATCGGAGGATTGCCCGGTTGTGCATATAGTACCCTGTTGCTTGTCTTCAGCCTCCTGTTCTCCCTCTGTTTACTCTACCGATTCATCTATCTGAGGAGTATCCGCTACCATATCGGGAGCGAGCAACTCATCTGTGAGCACGGAGTGTTTCAGCGGAGCGTGAACTACATGGAGTTGTACCGAGTGGTGGACTTTGCCGAGCATCAGACATTGATACAACAGTTATGCGGACTGAAAAGCGTGACCGTGTTGTCGATGGATAGAACGACACCGAAACTGGAAATGACCGGCATCAGCAACAGCTATGACGTGGTGAGTGTGATACGAACAAGAGTAGAAACGAACAAACGAAGAAAGGGCGTATATGAGATTACGAATAGATAAGATTTGGTTCATTGTCGTGGCATTGGTACTGAGCGTGCCGTCAGCCCATGCACAGATTGTGACTGCCAACCCTTTGGAATGGATGGCATTAGCAGAGGGCAACGAAGCCATCAACGGTGAGATAGAGAAGGAAATCAAAGGTCAGACCAAGACTGCCCTGTTGCAGAATACCATCGCCGCAGAGTTCACCAAGATACACGAATGGGAGAAGAAGTACAACAGTTATCTGAAAACCGCCAGTGGTTATGCCTCTTCCCTCAAAGCCTGTACCTATCTGTACGACGATGGAGTGAAGATATTCATCACCTTGTGTAAGATGCGCAAGGCCATCAACAATAATCCGCAAGGCATCGTTGCCACCCTCTCGATGAACAACCTGTATATGGAGACCGCCACGGAATTGGTGTCCGTCTTCACACTGCTGAAAGATGCAGTCGCCAAAGGAGGCAAAGAGAACATGCTGACTGGTGCGGAAAGGAGCAAGACGCTGTGGGCACTGAACGACAAGCTGAGTGCCTTCAGCAAGAAGCTGCATCGTCTTTATCTGTCTATACGATATTACACCATGACCGATGTGTGGAACGGCGTGACGGCAGGGATGATAGACCGAAGCAATGGAGAGATAGCCACCCAAGCCCTTAGCAGATGGCGCAGAGCAGGACGTATGACCATCAGTGATTAACGATAAAGGAATCAGTCATGAAGTATTTCATATCAATTGCCATTTTTATGTTTATATCATCTTTTGCAGGAGTGCGGGCGCAGAACGACCCGACTCTTGCGGGGATGATTCTGATGTACACCAACAAGGCGGAGAAAGAACTGAAGAATCAGGAGAAAGTGATGCTGCTACAATCCACCGGCCATATCTGGACCAAGGAGGAAGTGGAAGCCACTACCGACCTGCAGCGGGAGTTCAACAACTATCTGGACTCCTTCCGTTCCATCGTCAGCTATGCCGCACAGATATATGGTTTCTATCACGAGATAGGTCAGTTGGTGGACAATATGGGTGGATTGGTGGCGCAGTTGGATGCCCATCCTGCCAACGGACTTGCCGTAGCCCTGTCAGCCAAGCGCAACAAGATATACCGCGAGCTGATTATGAACAGCATCGAGATAGTTAATGACATACGCACGGTATGCCTGTCGGGCAACAAGATGACCGAGAAGGAGCGTGTGGAGATAGTCTTCGGCATCCGACCCAAACTGAAGAAGATGAACAAGCAGTTGAAGCGACTGACGAGGGCGGTGAAATACACCACCATGGGCGATGTTTGGATGGAGATAGACGAAGGGGCAAGACCCACCAAAGCGAACAAAGCCGAGATAGCAGCGGCTGCCAAGAGGCGGTGGAAGCAGGTGGGCAAGAACGTAAACTGATGGAGCAGCGAGAGCAGAGCCGAACTTGTTCGAGCTATGCCGAGTCGTGACAGAAGAAGACGAAGTCAAACCGTGATTAAAAAACGATAAGATATGGGATTTTGGAGTTCATTATTGAAATATGGTGGCAAGGCGGCACGAGGTACTGGCCATGTCATCGGAGTAACTGGAAAGACCTTAGGCAGTGCGGCACTCCACCCGCAACGCACCCTTATGGGAGCCGGCAAGGCTATGCAGACGGCCGCAGTGGGTAGTGCCGCAGGCTATGTGACATGGGAGAAGCTGACCACAGACAAGAGCGTGGCACGCATCGTAGGTGATGCTGTCATCGGCGAGAATGCCACGGAAGCGGTGGCACAAACCGCCAACGATGTGCAACGTCTGACGGGCAAGGCTGGTGAAGCCGTTGATGCGGTGAACACTGTAGCCGGAAAGATGGACACCCAGTTCAGCGGCATCAGTGATTTCTTTAGGAATATGTTCGGAGGCGTAGGATGCGACATGATAGGCAATCTCTTTGGCAATATCGGCAAGGGCAACGTGTCGGGTATGAGCATCGTCGGACTGGTGGCTGCCGCCTTCATGGTATTCGGACGCTTTGGTTGGATGAGCAAGATTGCGGGTGCCCTGCTTGGAGCGATGATCATCGGGAACAATTCTAAGGTGGCGCAAACTCTGCCTAACAGAGGCGGTACGTCTTCACATGGGCAGAACATGAAAGAAGCAGAGACCCAAAGCAGAGGGATGAAACGATAACCAATATACAGTGATATGAGATATACAGAAGAAATGATACTGCGCTCATCGAGCGGCTACTGTATGCCGTTTGAGGAGCCTATAAAGCAGGACGTGCAGATGTCCTTGGGTTACGGAGAGCAGAAAAATCCCGTGACGGGAGAAACATTCTTCCATCACGGCATAGACTTCTCAGTGAACCATTACCTGCTGTCGGCGGTGGCAACGGGAACCGTCTCTGCCATTGGGTCGGACGCGGAGCATGGCATCTACCAGACCATCCGCTACGGCAAATACGAAGTGACTTACAGGCATCTCTCCAATGTCTTCGCCAACTTCTCCCAAAGCGTCAAGGCCGGTCAGACCATCGCCATCAGTGGCGACCTGCTGCACATGGAGGTGAGGTTTGACGGAGAGGAAATCAATCCGTTGGAGTTCCTCACCATGCTCTACGGCAATATCAAGGCATTGGAGCACAATTCCCAAATGGGCATCAATGAACTGGACATGAACATCCCTTCACCCTACGACACCGACCGTCAGGAGATAGAGGCATTGATGCTCCGCTTCCTTCCCTCCTACTTCGAGGACCTTCAACAAGGAGCATACTCTCTGCCCGAACATACGGAGCAGTCGTTGAGAAACATCTTCTCGTTGGGAGCGAGCAAGCATTATTTCTACGAGACCATGCCGAGCATGGCTAATCCCTTGGGCATCGGCAACCGCTGTATGCCTTTGGCGACTAAGGTGCAGAACCTGCTCATTGCCGACTTTCTCAACTATCTTGCCATGCGACATCAGGTATATCTCTCCACGATGGACGAGGTGTTAAAAAAAAACTCCAAGAGCAAGCCCTGACGCATGACGGCATCATCGACCCTCTTGCCGACTTGGACGTGGATATCCAGAGCTTCGACATTCCGAGGATAGTGAGCGTCTATCCCGACCGGGCTGGCGTGAGATGGTGGACAAAGGCATGGTTCAATGGTAAGGAAGAGGGGGAACCCTCCGTGGAGATTGAGGAACGTATGGCCGTGCAGTTCATCCACTGCCAAGTGGACAAGGACGCATGGTTGGAGGAACACTATCCTAAGCAGATGGAGATATATCACAATGCCATCGAGCAGACAAAGGAACAGATATTACAGCAGTATAATATATAAACAAGGTATATGGCAGTTAAGAACAGTCAGCGATTCGCAGAGATAGAGCGTCTGATGGGCGACTACTTCGGGTGTCACCTTGCCCCCGTGATGGGCAGGGTGCAACGGGACTTGTCCAACAGACAGGCAGACGAGATGCGAGCCTACTCCAACAGTACGGCTGGCATCCTACGCTCATTGGCCACTGCCAATATGCCTGGTGATGACCCATACGCCACGCTGAAGATTACAGGCAAGTGGAACAGCAAGACCACCGAAGACTATCTGGCGATGTGCAAGGAGGCTATTGTCGGCAACAAGGATATGCAGCGTGACCTTGCCGTGATGGCTGAGGAATGGCGCAAGGCGGTGGTGACGGAGATAGGACGAGAGCGGTACGATGCACTCTCTAAACAACTCGGTTGTGATTTGGCATACGCCTATATCGATCACCGCATGGAGCAGCTGATGATAGAAAAAATGGTGAAAGACCGTATGCCAACATCTTCTGCCGACTATATCATCCGCAAGGCGGCACAAAGCAGTCTGTTCGGTCTGCCCTACGAACTGAACAAGTCACCCCTTGCCGCAGAGATAGAAGCCAAAGGAGAGGCAGCCTATAAGCCCTCTCGAACAGAGAAGGCAGCGGGATGGGCAGCCGGAGCGGGTGCCGATGTCGTGGCCATGGGAGGGATTGGCTCATGGGCAACCTTCGCCAAGTTTGTCGGTATCGATATGGTGATGAATGTCGGCATGGAGCACCTAAGCAAGAAAGGTAGCAGCCAAGAGGTCTGTGTCGAGGAGTGTATCAGCAAGGGAGTTTTCGGTACGGGCACCAACGTCTTCGCCTCATTCCGCAAACAGGCAAAAGTCATCAAGAACCACGAGAACAGCTATATCAAGGCTACCAACAGCCATTTCAAGAACAAGATTCCCACGAGCAATATCACTTTTATGGATTGGACGAAACAAACCGAGCAGACCTCTTTTCCTTGGAACAAAGGTACGTTCCTTGACCCTCAGAGAAACGAAGCAACCAAACGTACAGGCAAGTACAAGGATGTGCCCTTGATAGTTGCGCCTGGACAGGAAGACGAGTATCTGGAGGTTAAGGCGAGACTGGATGCAGAGGCTGAGAAGGAGAAGAAGGCAGAACCGAAAGAAACTCCTGATTCATCGACTGAAGAGGCAACACCATCTGTAGTCCAGCAGGAGGAAACAGCCTTACAAACAAACGAAAATGGATGGGACGGGCTGTTGCAGAGTTTTGGACTGAACGGCTTTTCAGACATCGGCAAGAACCTTGGTTATGTGTTGGCGATGCTGCCCGATGTACTGGTGGGACTGTTCACTGGCAAGACAAAATCGCTGAATATGGACAATAGCCTCCTTCCTTTGGCCTCTATCGTGGCTGGAATGTTCGTGAAGAATCCTATACTGAAGATGCTGTTGATGGGTATGGGAGGTGCCAATCTGCTCAACAAAGCGGGACATGAGGTGCTGGGCAGGAAACAGCAGGAAGGCATTGCACCTACAGTTAGTCCTGCTGCATCTCGCATTCAGTACCGCCAATATCCTGATGAACCACTCAATCCTCGTATCAGCAACCCGATGCTGCAAGGGCGGTGTCTCGTTGCCAACATTGACCATGTGCCTTGTACCATTCAACTGCCTGACAGTGTGATTGGGGCGCATCAGTCGGGGGCATTGCCGCTGAATACATTGGCTAACGCCATACTTGCCAAGAACGACCAGATGCGACAGATGGCAGCAATGCAGTACGAAGAGCAGGCACGGGAGAGCGTGGTGCGACCGAGGGGAATACAGTGAAGCCCGACAACAAAATTGTCGGGAACGGTGGCTTGGTAAGCCAATTATAGAATGTGATTGAGATAAACAAAAAGATAAAAGCATGAAAGAGAAATCAGAATTTGAGAAGCGGACGGCGGAGAAGCAGGTGTCGCTGCTCACTGAGGCACTGACGAGTGCGGTGGATGCCAAGGGACATTGGTTGAATGCAAGCGGCAAACTCTATCCGAAGCTCTATCCCAAGGGCTTTTCGGTCAGTCCGTTCAATGCCCTTGTCCTTGCCCTTGACTCCGATGCCAAGGGTTGCAAGAGCAATCTGTTTACGCAGTTCTCCGAAGCGAAGGCACGGGGTGAGAGCGTGAGGGAGCATGAGAAAGGTGTGCCGTTCCTGTATTACAATTGGAATAAGTACGTCAACCGCAACAATCCCGACGATGTCATCACCAAGGAGGCATACGCAGAACTGTCGGAACAGGACAAACAGCAGTACAAGGGAGTGAAAAACCGTGAGATCCGTGTGCTGTTCAATATCGACCAGACGCTACTGCCTATGGCTAACGAAACAGCCTACACTACGGCATTGAAGAAGGATGGCACGGTGGAGGATAGAGGTTATGGCGACAAGGAGGACAAGCAGCTGCATGGGTGCGTCAACGGATTCCTTCAGAAGATGAAGGACAACCTCGTGAATGTACGTCAGGACGGCACGGGTGTGGCGCACTACGACACCGAGAAGGATGTCATCTACCTGCCACGGCAGCGTGACTTCGAGCACTACAATGACTATGTACAGGAGATGATGCGTCAGTTGGTGTCTGCCACCGGTCATCAGCAGCGGTTGGCACGTGAGGGCATGGTCATGAAGAACGGCAAAGCCCCGTCGGAGGATGCCGTGAAGAAGGAACGACTCATCACTGAGATAGCTTCGGGCGTGAAGATGCTCGAACTGGGACTGCCTGCCCGTCTGTCAAAGGACAGCCTTAGCATGGTGGACTATTGGACGAGGGAACTGAAGGAAGACCCTTGTCTGATTGATGCCATCGAGAGTGAGGTGAACGGTGCGCTGAAGGTGTTGAAGAAAGCCGAACTGGGTGAAAAGGTGGAGTATGCCACCGACCAGCATCAGCGAGAGACGGCGCAGATACAGGCGCAGTTGCCCAACCACTACTTCGTAGCAGACGAAATCAAGCAGCATCCCAACGAGGAGCAGCGTACTGTGGTCATCGTGCGTGATGATGCCAGCAAGACCGCCGATGTGGTGCTGCCACAGGGTGCATCGTTGGAGGTGAACAACGAGATCAAGGGCATGAACAAGCAACGCTTCACCAATGCCTTGCAGAAAGAGGGTTATGACAACGTGCGTTTCTACAATCCCGACGGAGCCTTGGGCTTCCGTCCCGACGACAGTTATTTCGCCGACAAGAAAATCACGGTATCAAGACTGCGCAACTGGTCTATCGAAGACCTATCCTCGTTGGATGCTTCTGAGGCCGTAACCCACAGCCGTGACATCGGTTTCGACAATGTGCAGTTGGTAAAGGATGACAAGGAGCGGTGGGCATTGTACATCAAGCCCGAAGGTAAGGAGGGCTTTGCCGTCTATCCCGACAAAGGAGACCTCAATCATTTCTTCACCACCTTGAAGCAGTCGATGGACAACATCGAGCGTGTGCGTGAGGAACTGGCACAGAAGTATTATGCTATGGCAGAGGCGAAACCCGACCTGAAGGTGGACATCTTCGGAGGTAATGAGCAGGAGGTTGATTTGAACCGCATCCAGCGTGTGGCAGTATTCCGTGCCAAATCGGGCGAATGCCTGTGTGCAGCCACTATTGACGGCAAGAAGTTGCAGCCGAGAAGTGTCAGTCCGTCACAATGGCAACGATTGTGGGTGGCTCCTGACAGGGATTCCTACAAGCAGAACCTTGCCGCCTCGCTGTTTGCTGATGTATTGCAGAAAGACAACAATGTCGAGCAAAGTACACAAGAGAAGCAGGAAGAAGCGACGGAGGTGAAGCAAGCGGAGACGGCAATTGTCGATAAGCATGATGAACAGAAGGAAGTGGTACTTAAGGAAGATAAAAGCTCTGAACAAAGGGAAGAGAAGAAACAAGAGGAAAAGAAAGAAGAAAAGAAGGATGAAAAGGCTGTCAAGGCTGCTGTCTCTCCCCTTGTCCAACAATATCTTGACTTGAAGAAGAAGCATCCTGATGCCATTCTTTTGTTTCGCTGCGGTGACTTCTATGAGACCTACAAGGATGATGCGGTGAAGGCATCCAAAATATTGGGTATTACGCTGACAAAGAGCAATGGGCGCAAGGATGATGAAGGCAAGCCGTTGGCAATGGCAGGATTCCCATATCATGCCCTCGACACCTATCTGCCGAAGCTCATTCGTGCTGGTGAACGGGTGGCCATCTGTGACCAGTTGGAAATGCCGAAGCAGACAACATCATCGAAGCGTGGAATTACGGAGATGGTGTCACCTGGAAAAGAGACAGGAAAGCAGATGGCACAGGAAAGTCAAGAAACAGAACAACACACCAGTCTAAGGAGATAGGCTTATGGGAAAGAACGCAGCGTATGCCGCACAATATGCGGAGGAAGCCAAAGAACAGATGCGGATGTATGGGATTCCTGCCTCCGTCATCTTGGCGCAAGCCATACTGGAGAGCAGCAACGGACAGAGCCAACTGTCGCGCGAATGCAACAACCACTTTGGCATCAAGGCTACGGCATCGTGGTTGAAGAATGGCGGAGAGTATGGAGTCTATACGGATGATAGGCCCAACGAGAAATTCTGTAAGTACAAAAGCGTGGGTGACAGTTATGAGCATCACTCGCAGTTCCTGAAGCAGAACAAGCGTTATGCGCAGTGCTTCACGCTGTCGCCTGACGACTACAAGGGATGGACGAAGGGCATTGAGCGTGCCGGCTATGCCACGGGCGGCGGTTATGCTGCAAGTCTGCAGCGCATCATTGAAGCCAACGGACTGGACAAGTATGACAGTGAGGTGATGGCTGAGATGCGGGCAGAAGGTCGGTCGTTCGGGGTGGAGAATAATCCTCGTAGAGAAATGCCTGCTGCCCATGTACCGCAGTCTGCCGGGTATTCCTTTCCTGTGGAGCGAGAGGAGTTTCTCTTCATCACCTCGCCTTTCGGCAATCGCCAGGATCCGATGGATGCCACCAAGCAGCAGATGCACAAGGGCATTGACATCAAGACGAACCATGAGGCGGTGTTGGCCACGGAGAACGGCGGCAAGGTGGTGGCGGTGAACCATAATGCGAACACGGCAGGAGGGAAATCCGTCACCGTGGAATACAGCCGTGAGGATGGCAGCAAGGTGCAATGCTCCTACCTGCATCTGTCTGACATAGCAGTAAAGGTAGGTGACGTGGTTAATGCCAGTCAGAAGTTGGGGGTGTCGGGAAATACCGGCACCAGAACCACTGGCGAGCATCTGCATTTCGGAGTGAAGAGTGTATCGGCTGACGGCTCAAAAAGGGATATGGATCCAGCCGCTTATCTGGCAGAAATCGGACAGAAAGGCAACATCAAGCTACAGGCCCTGCATAACGGCAATGACCTGTTGGCAAAATACAAGAGCAATGCGCCACAGGAGCAGAAGGTTTCGTCGGAGGACTGGATGAAGAAAATCCTTTCCTCGGAGGACAGCGGCGTGGGCATTTCGGGAACGAATGACCCTATACTCGACATGGCGATGACCACCTTCATGTCGCTGATGATGTTGGCAGCGCAGATTGACAGCAATGATGAGGAACGACAAAAAGGACTTATCTCTGCCATGGCAGCCAACCGGCTCGTAGATTTGACCTCGCTTGTTCCAGGCATGAGGCAATGCACCATTACTGTGGGTGAGAACGGCAAGACTGTGCTTCATGCAGAGAGCGGTACGGTGAAGATTGACCGTGAACTGACCTCCTCGGAGATGAACCGCCTGTCGCTCATTTTGGGCAATGCCAATCTGTCGGAAGAAAGCAAACGGACGAAGATTGCGGGAATGGTGACAGGCATCGTGGCGACACAGCAGGCTTCGCAGAACTTCGAGCAAGGGATGGAGGCTGAGAGTCAACAACAAAATCTGCAAAGGAAATGAAAAGGATAGCAAGTCATCTGTGTACATTGCTGGTGGGTATGGTAGCTGTGGCAGGACACTTCATGCTTACCCAATGGCTTTTCGGTCAGACCGTGGCCATCATCTATCTCGGCTTCCAACTTATCATAGCAGCGTGGATAGTCTATGAACTGATACGTGCGCTAGTATATGATGATTGAAAAGAGATTATTGTCATTGCTAAGACATTTCACTTGGACGATGGATATGTATAATTCAAATAGTATCGAGCAATGATCAAATGTAATGTAACAGTGTGCGGAACGGTCAGCAAGGCTGCGACCTGCCGCACGAACAAGGAGGGCAAGGCATTCGTGAGCTTTGCCATGAACGTAGTCATTCCAGCGAAGAGCGGGATTAACAAGACCATCGAGGTGTCGGTCATCAAAGATGGGACACTGACGGAGGTGGGCAGCTGCAACATCGGCGAACGCATTGAGGTAGCCGGTGTATTGGTACCAAGAAAATGGGGCGATGTCCTTTATTTCAACCTGTCGGCAAGCAGCATCAGCCACCAGCCTGACGAGGCAGAGGACTGCATCAAGGGCGTGATGGAGTTCCGCGGCAAGGTGGGCAAGAGCATTGAGGACAAGACGGACAAGAATGGTGTGCCGTACTGCCAGTTCTCCGCTTTCAGCGCAGAGAAAGTACAGGACGGATTTGAATACATCTGGGTAAGTTTCTTCCTATTCGATGGCAAATGCGAGGCATGGCTGCAACCAGGCGTGAAAGCGAACATCAAAGGGGCATTGTCTGTCAGTGTCTTCAATGACAAACTGGACTTCTCCTGCCGAGTGTCTGAAATGAGCGAATATGTTCCGCAGCCCTATAATGGTTAATTGACTATGGGAAAGCCTTATGCTAAGGAAGGTCCGAGTGCCGAAGACAAGGCACTCGACCTGTTTGCCGATATGATGATTGAGCGTATTCAGTCGCTGTCGGGCAAAGACGGATGGAAAAAGCCCTGGTTTACTGAAGGTGCGTTGCAATGGCCGAAAAACCTGAACGGACGAGAATATAATGGCATGAACGCTATGATGTTGCTCCTGCATTGCGAGAAGGAGGGTTACAAGATTCCTCGCTTCTGTACCTTCGACCGCATACAGCAGTTTAACAAAACTGGCAAGAAAGACGAGGAACAGAAGCCCCGTGTGTCAGTACTGAAAGGTGAGCATTCTTTCCCCGTGATGCTCACCACGTTTACGGTGGTCAATAAGGAAACAAAGGAACACATCAAGTGGGAGGACTACAAACTGCTCTCTCAGGAAGAGCGCGAAAAGTACAATGTATATCCAAAGCTTCAGACTTACCATGTCTTCAATGTGGCGCAGACCAACCTGAAGGAGGTCAGACCAGAGTTTTGGGAGAAACTGGAACAGGAATACTCGATGCCCAAGGTAGAGAAGGACGAGCAGTTTGCCTTTGAACCCGTGGATAGGATGATAGCGGACAACCGTTGGATATGTCCCATCAAACCGATGTTCGGTGATTCCGCCTATTTCTCCATCAGCAAGAATGAGATTGTGATGCCTGAGAAAAGGCAGTTCAAGGATGGGGAGTCTTTCTACTCGAACCTTTTCCACGAGATGGGACACTCCACGGGTGCGGAGGGACAGTTAGACCGCATCAAGCCCGCTACCTTCGGCTCGGCAGAGTATGCACGCGAGGAACTGGTGGCAGAACTGACGGCTGCGCTGACCGCTCAGCGGTATGGCATGACAAAGCATCTGAAAGGAGATTCGGCTGCCTATTTGAAGTCTTGGCTGGATTCGCTGAAGGAGTCGCCGCAGTTCATCAAGACCACGCTACTCGATGTGAAAAAAGCTACCTCAATGCTCACGCAGCATATCGACAAGATTGCTATGGAGATAGACCAGGAGAAAAAGGCTGAGCAGGAAAACGGGCAAGGGAAAAGTTATCTATCCATAGATGACGGCGACCATGCAGTCTTGGCATATAATGGTTCTGCTGTATATATCCAGCATCATGAGAAGGAGGACTCTGTAAAGATTGCTGTGCCGACGAGTAACGGTCTGGAAGTGAAACTCTCTGTTCCTTACGACCACGGCAAAGACCTTGACACCAATTATCAGGAGGCTTTTGCCCAGTACAAAAGCCTGACAGAGCCTTCACAATCGAAAGAAAACGTCTATTATGCCTCCATCGCCTATCTCCAATCAACGGATGACACATCGGAACTGGATAAGCTAAAGGAGAAAGGTGACTATCAAGGACTGCTGACGCTTGCCAAGGAATACTATGACGGGAACGGCATGGACGAGGAGCAGACCTACAGGAAGCCGTGCCAGAACAGAGGCGATGACCTGCTAATAGAGGACAAGGACTTTGCAGTGGTCTATAACGGGAGTGTCGGCGGTACGTATGAGGTGTTCCTGAAGCATACGGAGCAAGAAGTGCGTGACCATATCACTCGCTATGGCATAGGACGTGCCAGTGAGGACGTGAAGGCTGTGGCGAGGGAGATGACCGCCGAAGAGTTTTCGGAATTGGCGCAGCGAAAAATGCCGATATTCCAAATGCCGAATGGTGGTTTGCTGAACCTGCAATATAACAAGGATAAGGATAGCCTGGATGTGGGGACTGTGACCAATGCAGGACTCTCTGTGAAGCATACCTTCCCTTTCAGCCACAACCATTCTATGGACGCAAACATCAGCTCTGCGTATGAGCAACTGCTTGACATGGAGGAGTACCAGAAGGAAGAGGTACAAGAGGAGCACGTTGCCAAGTCCGCTTTCCGAAGATGAGAGTAGTATCGTAGTATATACTAATCGTAGGCTTTACTACTCATAGTAGGTACTAACAATAGTCAGCCGCAAGGAGTAATGTCCCTGCGGCTGATTTAATTTGGGGTCATTCCATATTATGAAGGAATGCTTGTAAATCCTCGTCTGGAATGCTCTTCAGTTTCACCGGCTTGAAGCCGTCCAACTGCTCCACTTGAAATATCTCGTCCACTCCATATTTGGAGCCATCCACCTTTACGCTCTCCATTTCATTGACGGAGGTATAGCCATACTCCGTTTCATGCAGACCGCATACGATGGTGAACAACGTGGTGTCGTTACCTTCCGGCTGTCCTTCAAGTACGAACCAACGGACGTGTCCGATGAAGAATATTGCCACACAAACGGCATCCTTGCCTTTGCCGTCCTGTGAATACAGAGGATAGGATTTCAGTATCTCCTCCAATACGGGTGTAATCAATCTGCTTGCCATAGTCAATCGTTGTTAAGTGTTCTGTAATACATTCTGTTCTCTACAAGGTGTTCGATGGCCTCTGCTGCCAATCGGCACACCCACTCGTCACGCTGGTCATAACGACCTTTTTGATAGTCGTTGGCAAGGCGTTCCAAGAAGGCAAACACCACCTTGCCCTTTTCGTTGATAAGATAGCGATGGTCATCTGCAAGGGCATTGCCTACCTTGGCGGCTGACCCCATCTGACCGTTTACGAACCGTGAGAAGCACTCGACAAATGCCTGCTCGTTTTCTGATAATCTGTGTAATTCCATACGCAAAGAAATTATTTGTTCAACTTGTTTTTCTTCCCTCCTTTTGAAGCCTTTCGGCTCCTCTTGTCGGGAACTGATTTTTCGTGCATCAAAAGACTGCGGAATGAGGGCGATAAGGCAAGAAAACAGACGGAGGAGTTAATGAAATACCCAAATCTTTGATTTGCGGAAAGCTGTCGTTCAGTCCTCTGCCTGTTAGCATGGCGGTACTTGACCATTCGCCCGGGCAGTAACTTTGCAAAGAAAAATGGGCATCGGCAAGTGGAATAGACACTACAAAACAGGAAAATCATTGATTTTTAGTGCATTTTTCTTTATTTCTTTCTTTGATTTAGGATAAAATATATAACTTTGCCTCCGAAAAAGTGTCACAAGTGACAGTTTTTCGTAAAATATGATAGTAAACAGATATAGATACATAGAACAGTTGAGCCGTTCAAAGAACAACGGGCTCATAAAGATAATCACAGGATTGCGACGTTCAGGCAAGTCGTTCCTTCTGAAGAAACTCTTTCATCAGCATCTATTGGATGAGGGCGTGAGAGAAGACCATATTCTCGTCATCGACATGGAGAGTAGGAAGAACAGAGAGTTCAAGAACCCGGACTACCTGTTGGACTGGGTGGAAAAGATGATGATTGACTATGAGACTTATTATATCATCATCGACGAGGTGCAGGAGGTGGAAGACTTTGTAGAGGTGCTCTCTTCCTTGTCAGTTACCGAAGGGGCGGATGTGTATGTCACAGGCTCCAACTCGCGTTTCCTGTCCTCTGACCTGGTGACGGAATTCCGAGGCAGAGGTGACGAGATACATGTGTGGCCACTATCCTTCAAGGAGTTCATGACGGTGTATGATGGTTCGAAAGAAGACGGTTGGGCTGAATACAGACTGTACGGAGGTTTGCCGCAACTACTTACACAGGTTGGGGATGAGAAGAAGGCTGATTTCCTGCGTCGCCTTTATCGCACGGTATATCTACGTGACATCTACGAGCGGAACAACATAGAACTGAGACCTGAATTTGAAGAATTGTCGAAGACCGTAGCATCCAGTATAGGAGCACCTGTCAATGCACTGAATATAGCCAATACGTTCAAGTCCGTAAGCAATGTGCAGAGCATAACCGACAAGACAGTGTCGGCTTATCTGGAATATATGCAGGATGCTTTCCTTATCGAAAAATCCGAAAGGTTCGACATCAAAGGACGGAAATACATAGGTTCGTTGTCCAAGTATTATTATCAGGACGTAGGTCTGAGGAATGCTATTCTGTCGTTCCGTCAGAGCGAGCCGACACATATCATGGAGAACGTCATCTACAATGAGATGCGTATGCGAGGATGGCTCGTGGATGTGGGTAACGTCTATCATCGAGTGAGGAATACGGAAGGAAAGCAGCAGAGGGTGACATTGGAAGTGGATTTTGTCTGCAACAAAGGGAGCGAGCGGATCTACATCCAGTCGGCGTGGCGTATGCCCGATGCAGAAAAGATGGAACAGGAGAAACGGTCGTTGCGTCTTGTAGATGACTCTTTCCGCAAACTGCTGATCGTGGGAGAACATACCAAGCAGTGGAGCGACGAAAACGGCATACAGATAATGAGTATATATGACTTCCTGCTTGACTGGTCAAGTACTGAGAAACACGGATAAAAAAAAGATATGCGCATAGAATATGCGTTAATACATATATGATTAAGGGAGGGCCTATCCATCACGGACAAGCCCTCCCTTTCTAAAATTTATCAATGAAAAAAAAGTTTTAGTGCTCTTGTTCGGAGCTGTATGTCTGGCTATAGATACAGCAGGATTCTGGTATGGCGGTTCGCCTCATTGGGCGAGTAATCGTCAATGCCGCCATCGAAAATCTGAGAGATGGTGCCATTTTCCATACCACGTTTCATCAGTTCCTCTGCAATGAATCTGGCACGGGAACGGCTGAGGTTATCATTGATGGCTTCACTGCCTGTGGCACTGTCGGCAGCGCCGATGACCTTAACTTTCAAGCCATATTTCTTGGCGATGCGTGCTACTTCGTCGAGATTGACGAGCTGTGACCTGTTGAGCAACCTGTCAGTGCCAAGTTCAAAGAAGAAATAGATGGGCGCACCTATGCAAGCCTTTCCTGAGTGGATGAGCGATAGGTAATCGTCTTCCGGCTCACCTTCAGCATTGCCATATTCTTCTGTACAAGAGGCGGACTCCATGACCTTTGTCTTTTGACCATTACCATACTTGTCTCTCATTCTTGCACGCAGCGAGTTGAGACCGCTGTAGTCGTTTCGAGGATAGCCATTTGTGACGGAAGAAGCGGCATCGTCAGAAAAGAGGTGGCCGTACTTGTCCAGAAGTCCCTCGATGGCAAGAATCTTGCGCAGCTGCTCCAGAGTCTGACAATCTCGATCGTGCTGGGCGTGATAGCGGCTGTTGCTGTCAGAAAGGGATGAGGCGTATGCCGAAAGCCATTCGTTCTGTGCGATGTACGGGCGAGCGTCTATCACTCGCTTCCAGCCAGTCTTGCCGATGCGGACAGAGAGGCCGAGGGATGCGGACAGCAGATGGTCGCCAAGGCGGTGTGCCTTGCCATAGCCGTCAAAATCCTGCATGGTGGTCATGTTGCCTATCTCTGCCGTAACAGCAATGCGTGGGGAGAGATGATACTGCCCCTGTATGCCGTAGGAAATGGCAAAGGGCTTGTGGGCATTCACCTTGTTGTGCAGCATACCCACGCCCACGTATGGAATGACACTCCATCTGGCAAGAGTGTGTACATCGTCCTTGTAGAGGTTGCCGAGGACATTCCACATGAAATCAGCACGCAGGTACTGGTAGTCCTGCGAGGAGTTGTTGCAGTCGTTGAACTGCATACCGCCATAGTTCAGACGACCGCCGACGGAAGGTGTGAACCATTTGCCGATCGACACGGAGAATGCCGGTTTCATGCGACCGAATAGGTCGTTGCATCCGAGCGGTTTGCCGAGGAAGACCGTAGTTCCTCCTGCCGCTTGGACAAACCAGTTGTCCGTCCATGGCGAAGCTACCAATGCCCCTTTCATGTAGGAAGGTTTAAGCGGACGAAGCATACCGTCTGCCGAAAGTCTGCATACAACGGTGGTGGTGTCCGCCGTGCGGTGATAGTCTTTGGCTTGCGCACCCAATGAAAGGGCGAAGCCAAGGGATAGAATAAGTATTTTTCTCATGTTGTTCAATTTAATCTGGTGAATACTATAACAGGTGATACGTGACAGTGCCGCTTATCGTTTCTTCCTTTTGCCGGAAGAGGGGCGCATCATGCGTGCAGCTTTCATCATGCAACGGCGTGCCCAAGCGCGTTCATCCTCGTCATCGTCACGTCCCCATTTGAGGTCGGACGAACTGCCGCCACCGCCATGACCTTCGGCAAAGGTGGTGGCATCATCGACGTAGCCGAGGAATAGAAGCGTGGCACAGTACATCACCTCCGTTCCATTCTCCGCAAAGGCCTGAAGCAGGGAACCGTCAAACACGTCCTTGCCCTCATTGGAAAGCCGTGCCACACGTTCGGAGAACTCGCTGACCATGTTTTCGAGAAGGGCATTTCTGAGAACGGTGTCCGCACCTTGTCGGATAGTATCGGAATATCTGTGTGCCTCCTGCCGCAACTCCTCCGTGCGCTCCTTCATGGCGGTCATCTCCTCACGCAGGGCATCGAGCTTGCGGTCAGCCTCTGAGAGCTTCTCCTGCTTGTCGTCCAGTTTCGACTGGATAGCGGACAGTTCCTGCTCCAGCTCTTGGACTTGCTGACGGAGAGCATCAGGATTGTCGTGACCTGCAAGAATCTGCCGATGCAATTCAGCAAGTGCCGCCTCCTTCTCAGCCTTCTCCTGCAAGAGGTTGTTGACCATTGAGGTGAGTCCTTTTACTCTCCGCTCTGCCAGACGGATGTCCGATTGGAGCGAGGCGAGTGTCCGCTGATGGGTGGCGACGGACTGCTCAATGGTGGTGCACTGTTCTGACAGCTGGCGGCGGTATTCTTCGGTGGTGCGGTGGCGTGCTCCCGTCTCTGAGACGGAAGTTCCGCGCTCCATGCCCCAACGCTTGTTGACATCGGCAAATTCGCTGTGCAGGGCTTTCATCCTGGCAGAAAACTCGTACTTGTCCTTTCCGGCGAATATCTGTTTGTATGCAAACTTGCCGTCCTTGATTGGCAAGAGGGTGCAGTGAACGTGCGGATTGGTTTCGTCCAAGTGTAAGATGAAAGCGACGATGTTCTCCTCACCGTATTTGTCCGCAACAAAGCGGTAAACATCCTTTGCCCATTCCTCAATGTCCTTGCATCGGGTTAGATGCGAATTGTCCGCTCCGTGAGTGAGATTCACCTTCTGGTCACCGAATGCCAATTCTGTCATACGTTCTCGTGAGCCTCCGAAGATGAAATTGACCACTGTGCGGAAGCGTGGCTCTGCCAGTCCCTCGTTGGGGTCTTTGATTCCACGGCTCCGCAGGATGTCTGCCATGCGCTCCGGGATGCTTCGGCTCTTGTCTATAGGACAAACCTTGCCGCCCCGAACCTCGAAGTTGAGCCGCTCACGGCTGCGGTCGTAGTTGCCTGTTGATTCAGCGGATCCCCAACCCTTTTCCGTCCAACGGCGTTGGTGCTCGTTGCTCTGTGCTGTGGTGATTCCCTTAGATGGTCGGAAATCCATAACCTGTTTTGGTGTTGCCATAACCTATTTCCTTTTATGTGTGTACAACTCTCCTGTCTCCAGCTTGCTGCTTGTAAGGACAGCCTCCCGATGGTCGGAGACCAAGAGGGGTATTAGGCTACCCAAATTCCCTCATTTCCGACCAACGGGCAAGCCCGATTATTTTACAGCAATGGCAGACGTGTAAACACTGTGCCAGTAGAAAAGAAGAAGCGTTGTACGGTGATTATTAGAGGTTAATACAGCCTTTTGATGGACAGGAGCCCTCTTGGTTGGCTACAATGGCAAGGAACGGTCGGCAGAGTGACTGAAACTGTGACTTGATGGCTGCGCTTTCCTGATGCAAGGCTGGTGAGCTGCCATCCAATGCCAATTCTGATATTGCCTTTGCCGCCTCGATGAATGAGAGCCAGTCTCCTCCCAGGTCTTTGTAAAAGAAGGGAAGAAGGGAGGTAACGAGGGCGTTATCTGTTTCCTGCGAAAGCACCTGATGGAAGGTGGCTTCGCAGACAGCTGTGAGTGCAGTCATACAAAAGGCGTGTCCTACAGATTCGGGAATGTTTCTTCCGCATGGCACCTTGCCAATTGAATTGCCATTGTCGGCTTTCTGCAAGATAATGGCTACTTCCTCTGTTGCATCTTCGTAGAGTTGTTCACATTCCGAGGCGCAAGCCGATGCGGACATCTTGCCGCTTCGCCATTCGTCCAATGCGGTACACATCTTCTGGCGGAACACATCCAAGGCTGCGTCAATCGGAGAAACGGCAGGTGTCTCAGCCAACATCGGGATGGTGATGATTTGGCTCTTCGTGAGACGGGTGACGGAAATCTGGTTCATCTTCTCCAACTGCTCGATGAAGGTGCGGACAGTGGCGCGGTGCCAATGCCAGCATCCTGCCAGTTCGGTAATGGTGATTACAAACTGCCCGTTGGACAGGCTGAACTCCTGCTTGCACAGATCCTTGGGGATGTACTGTACAGAAGCCTTGTCTACAAGGTCAAGGTAGGCTTCGAGCTTCGACAGCCTTATCCCGGACCTCTCTTTCAAGAACTCCAACAGGGACATCCGTTCAGACATCTTGCCGGAACTCGTTCTATGTTTCTGTTTCTTCATTTCAATAATCTGTTTGGTGAATACTGTTGTTTGTCGCCAGCTCCATTATACAAAAGGAACGGCATGATACAGGTGATACTTAATAGTAGTATATGATGAGCATTTCTGTGTCTTCGAGGAGCATCTTGCGGTCAGCCTTGTTCTTCCACAGCGATATGACTATGCGCGAGGGATAGAACAGTGATGCCAGAAGGACAAAGGAGATGGTGACAGCAAGCGTGAACAGATGAGGAGTGAAGACAAACACCACTGCCGCCAACGCGGCGATGCAGAAGGGTGTCCGCTCCTCGTGCAGACGCTGTAGCCACCTCTCCACATCCATAAAGACAAAGAATATGGCAAACGCTATGGTGGAAGCCACTACGCCTATGTCGTTATAGTGTACACAGAGGTAGAGGAAGTGGAACACGTACAGCAGGATGAGCAGCATCAACCGGTAGAGCTTCCTTGCTGTCACAAGCGCGGTCATGCGCAGATAGAACCGTGTCATAAACTGTCTGCGGCTTCTGTGCAGAATCATCGTCACAAAGAAGAACGCTGACATCAGGATGAGAAACAGTATCTTACTTGTCATAATATGTATAGCATGTGAATAATGGAAGTGGACTCAGGTCGGGCTGGACGACACCGTGTGTGGCAGTGGATATGATACGCTCCACATCCTCCAGTGTCAGTTCTCCCTTGATTATTCTCTGACGGAAAGCTCCGTCGGTTGTCCGAAGGCTCTTGATAGCCTGTTCCAAGTCGTACTCGGCTATCTGCCACACTTGCCCTCTCGTGTAGGGGAAATGATGGTGGATGGCCTTGACCACAAGCACACGGCTGAGGATGTCGGTCATTCTGCCGTTCCTGACTATCGTGTGGTTGCGGACAGTGGCGATGCTCTCAATCTCCAGCCATGTGCGGTGACGGTCGAGAAGATGGATAATCTTCATGTAAAGCGTTTCCTTCATCAGATGGTCGGGAGCTTGTGGCATGACTTTGGCCTTTGTTGTGGACAACAGAATGGAGCGTTGTTGCGGTAGAACAGGACTGTCATCTGGCAAATGTAACTTTCAAATGAAGTCGAGCAGGACTTCCTCCTTGGGCTTCATGTATTTGAAGAACCCGTTCTTGCAATGCAGACTGAGGTCGAGGCATACATCTGCCGACATGTGCTCCAGCGAGTCATAGATGGTCACTTTTATCTGGCTGACCATGCCACGCTCATCTGTGGAGCCGTTGACCTTGAACATCCGTCCGAAAGAAGGGTTGGAATAGGCACAGCAGCTGTGTCCGAACTCCGTATGACGGCTTGGAATGTGGTGATAGAGGATTATCATTTCCATCTCGTCTTCGAGCATATCCATCACCTCCTCTATCGTGAAAGGGGTGTTCAACTGGAAAGTAAGAAGCACGTAATCGTCATACTTGACAGGCTTCTCCATCTTGCGCTTGTCCAGCAGTTCTGGCAACTGCAAAGGCACGACGGCAAGGAAATCATCGCAAAACTGTTCTAACATAATCGTATTCTCTGTTTGGGGTGTTTATAATCTTGTGACATAAATCTTCATCATGAGCATGGGCATATCCGACAGGCGTTGCTTGTCGAGGTGCAGTTTCTTGGCCAGACCGTCCATCTCCTTGGGGAGCGCATCGGCTATTTTGTAGAGGTCTGCCTTGTCCTTGTCGGAGAGCACGCTCACGGAAAGGTCATCCATCGTCATGAACGGCTGCATCATCATCAGGAGGTAGGCGTGCATGGTGTGCTCGTCCTTTACCCTGCCACTATTCAGATCCTCGATAGCCGCTTGTGCGTTGCGCAGCAGACGGTGGTTGGTGCGCATGGAGAGGTATATCATTGCATCCTTGTGGGACAAATCCTTGCGGTCGGCGGCACGGAGTATCTCCCGACAGCAGTGTTCGGTGTTTCGTCTGATGTCACCGATGTCATCGTCAGCAAAATCCGGCAGGTATTGCAGGAAGGATTTGAAATACAAATGCTCTTCCTTGATGAAAGCGAGCAGGTCTTCCTTGCCGTGAATGCCTTGCTTGGCGGATTTTTGCAGGAACAGCAGGTAACGCTTCAGTACCGCCTGTTTACCACCTTTATTATATATAGGCAGGCTATCCAAGGAAGCGAAGAATGGCTGTGCTTCCTTCACGGCTTGCTGTAGTTCCTCATCACCAACATGGGAAGAGGTCTGTTCTCTGAGATAGAGCAGGTCGTGAAAGGTGCGTTGCTTAGACATCGCCATACGGCACAGCTCGATGTGGATGGAGTCGTTCAACTCATGATATACCGTGAACGGGTATGAGTGGGCTTTCCTGACAGTGTCACGTGAGATGCACGATGTCACGGAATCGTCCAACACGCGCCATTCGTTGACAATCTTAACTAATGTCTGAATTGAGACCTTGCCGTTCTGTCGAAGAGTGGTCAGAAAGCCATGATACTCTCTGATGGCTTCATCGCTCGAATGGAACGACTTCGTGCCGTTTCCGTCTGAACATGCTGTCAGCATGACTACGGCAAACGCAGTGGCAATACAAATGGCAAGTCTGATACAGCCATGCGAGTTTGATTTTGCATTATGCAATATTTGCTTCATGCAATGGAGGTTGGTTTGTCCTCCGAAAAGTTGGGTTTCATATTTCATTGTTGTCATTATTTTGAGTCTGATTTTGAAATTGACGGTGCAAAGTTAATGCGTTTCAGCGATATATTTGCAAGAATGACAGTAAGTTTAATCTTATTTGTGTATCATACTTGCGAGTATGATTTTCAATGAAATCAAGTGAAAAGAAAATGGCAAATTATCGTGTTTAAGTATGATTTTTCGTTCAAGTATGATTGTTTCTCGGAAAAATAGTGTACCTTTGCACTTGATTTCATTTAATAGCGTACAACAGTATGGCAAAAGTAGGTTACATCTTTATCGCCACCAATGGCGAAGAGTATGCAGAAGACAAGGCTTGGATGCAGCAATACGGCTGTGTTCAGGTGATAGAGGAACTGTCCGAACACGAGAGGCTGCGCCCGATGTGGAAGCAGCTCATATCGAGTCTGGAGCGCGGCGACGAGCTGGTGGTGTCGAGGTTCAGTAACGCACTGCGTGGCACCCGTGAACTGGCTACATTCATAGAATACTGCCGTGTGAAGGTGGTTCGCATCATCTCCATCCAAGACCGCATCGATACGTTTGACGAACTTTTCCCCGACACCAAGCCCTCACAGGTCATCCGTATGTTCGGGTCACTCTCTGAGGAGTGTGCCGTGCTGCGCAAGGCATCGGCACACATCATCCATCTGCAACAGAATATCCGGCCGCCCAAGAAGTCGGAAAGGGCACTGTCGAAACTGGAGCGTGAGAAGAATATCGTGAACATGTACAACGAGGGGCACAGCATAGATGACATCTTTGCCATCAGCGGCTTCACAAGCCGAAGTTCCGTGTTCCGCATACTCAACAAGCATGGTGTGACGCTGAACCGTGGACCTCATAGTGGACCGCTGAAGAAAAGGAATAAAGAATAAACAAAAAACAGATACAATGAATAAGACATTCAACATCTACTGTGATGAAAGCACCCACATGGTGCATGACGGTCATCCCTACATGCTTTTGGGATGTACAAGTATAGCATACACACAAATCCGCATGGCAAAAGATGCCATAAAAGATATTAAGAAGAAGCACGGCTATAGTGATGAGCTGAAATGGACAAATGTCCACGAGGCCACGTATAAAGTCTATGCAGAGCTTATAGACTGGTTCTTTATGAATGACATGGAATTTAGGGCTGTGGTTGTTGACAAGAGTCAGATTGACGAGAAACGAGAAGACTATACGTTTAATGATTTCTACTTTCGCATGTACTACCAATTGCTGCATCACAAGATGGACATGGATTATACATATAACATATATATGGATATCAAGGACACATGCAGTAGCGATAAGCTGGAGAGGCTCAGAAAAATAATGGAATACAACTCTTCCATTGGCAGGTTTCAGTTTATACGTTCACACGAAAGTGTCTTCATCCAATTGGCAGATGTTCTAATGGGAGCCATCAACTACAACCTTAGATATGAAAAGGGAGAAGTTGAAGGAAGGGTGAGAGCCAAAATGAAGCTGATTGAAAAGATAAAAAAACACAGTAATATCAGTCTCAACACCACAACTCCCAAATTTAGAAAGAAGTTTAATTTGTTTTTTATCGCACTGAAATAGCCAATGAGCAGTTTGAATATTATCAAGAAATACCCTGAGCTGCTGGAACTGGCATATCTCAGTGAACGAGAAAGAGAGCATGATCTTCATGCAATATTCAAGCGTGATATAGAAGATAACTGTCAATTCTCATTCAGAGGGTGGCGCATCTATCCTATAAAGACAGATGGCGAGATTGACATGGCAAGATTGTTCAAGCATCTTACCTGTGAAGAAATCATGGTTGAGAACGAAGACGGTACGACTTATCCAAAGCGAGTATTCGAGATGGCTCGTTCACAAAGGCTTCATTGGATAAATCACCATGTGAGAGAATTGACACCAGACAATCTGGATGTATTTACCATAGAAGAGAGGGACGGCAAAAAGCGTAAGGTCAAGAAAACATACATCTATGATAAAGTGGAAAAGTATGTTATTGTCTTGGAACAACAACGTAGCAACGGATTCTATCTGTTGACAGCATACCATCTTAACAAAGAGTATGGACTAAAGGCTTTGGAAAAGAAGATGAAAAAGAGATTGCAGACACCACTATAAAACGCAAGACCCGAATTGCATCAAAGGCAACCGGGTCTCGAAACTCCTTCTATCTATAGATGAGCGCTGCAAAGGTACGAATATTCTTTGAAATAACGAAGGTTTTTCATTGAATTCTTCTCGATTTTAACATTTGCAGGGCAGTATTGTAAGATAACAGGAAAGAAAATAGCATAATTTTACAGAAAATCGTAATGGAAACATTCAAAGACGTTATATCAAGTGACCAACTTGTCTTGGTCGATTTCTTCGCCACCTGGTGCCAGCCATGCAAGATGATGCACCCCATCCTTGAGCAGGTGAAGGAAGTGTTGGGTGACAGAATCCGCATCATCAAGGTAGATGTGGACAAGTATGGGGTGACTGCAAGTCAGTATGGCATACAGTCTGTGCCCACATTGATGCTGTTCAGACGCGGCGAAGTGTTGTGGAGGACGAGCGGTGTGATGCAGAAATCAGAGTTGCTGGCAACGATTGACCCGTTTTTAAGATAAAAGAGCAGAAATGTCAAAATCTAAATTAAAGTCTGTCCTCATGTCCATGGACAAGAGTGAAATAATAAAAATGGTATTGGAACTTTATTCTGCACGGAAAGAGGCAAAGGAATATCTTGACTTCTATGCAGAGCCGAATGAGGGCCAGAAGCTGGAAGAGTATAAGCACATCATACGGGAAGAGTTCTATCCGAGCAGAAACAGAGAGCCAAAGACACGCTTCTCAGTGTGCCGCAAGGCATTGTCCGACTTCAAGAAACTGAAGCCTTCGGAAGATTCAGTCGCAGAATTGATGGTGTTCTATATGGAGAATGCCTGTCAGTTCACTTATGACTATGGAGACATGTGGGAGCAATTCTATGATTCTGTTGAGAGTAATTTCGACAAGACATTGCGCCACATCGTGCTTTATGACCTTTGGGACAAGTATGATTCCCGAATCAAGCAATGCCTTCGTTGGGCAAGCCCTTGTGGATGGGGATTTCCTGACGCACTGAATGATATGTATGAGGAAATGAAGGCGCAAAATGAGGAACTCCGAAAGAAATACAGGAATTTCAAGATGCCCATCAACGCTGATTATTAAACGAATATACTCAAATGGGGAAACCAAAGAAAAAACATAAGAAAGCGAAACAACTGCCCTTAAGCAAAGAAGAGCAGATTTTTCAAGCGGCAAGAGACCTTGCAGCTGAAATTGGCATATCCTATTCTGAGGCATTAGGGTTTACTTTGGGCATAAAGGACGTAACGTATGGTTGGGAAGAAGACTATACGGAAGAAGAGTTTCAGGCACTGATTGACCACGCTGTGGGAGACACTGATTATGAGCACACCCTCTATTGAATCATCTACACGAGAGGAACGTTTGGATTACGTTCTGAATGAATGGAGATGTCTGCACAACTGTGAGCTGTGCGGTAAGTGCCATATTCTGAAAGGCAGAAGCGAAGAAATACTCTATGCAGACTATATAGACGGCAAGCGGTCATATATGGATATAACATTAGAAATCAGAAGCAACAGATAATGATGTCACAGAAATACATATATCCATCGTTGTTCCAAGAGGAAGAGCCGCAAGAAAGCGTTCCTGGTGATAAGAAAGAGTATGACCTGACGAATCTCTTTGAGAGATTGGCAAAGTCTGATTTTCGCAGCCGGTTCCATCTGTCCAAGCAAGACAGGGAGTATGTAATGGAAAAGGGATTGCCGACGATACGAAAACACGCAGAGGACTTTGTGGCAAAAAGACTTGCTCCGGCTGTCATACCGAACGACGGCAAGCAGACTCCCATGCGTGGGCATCCTGTTTTCCTGGCTCAACATGCCACTGGCTGTTGTTGCCGGGGATGCTTCTTCAAGTGGCATCACATCTCAGCAGGCAGGGCACTGACCAAGGAAGAACAGGAATATGCTGTTGCCGTATTGATGGCATGGATTGAAAAACAGATGAATAAAGGATGAAGATAGAAGAAGCCATAGTATATGTGATGGTAAAGCGAAATGGCGGCATGACAACCGACCAGATTGCCGATGCCATCAATCGTCATAGGCTGCACCTGAGAAAGGACGGTCAGCCTGTGACAAGCAAGCAGGTGTATGCAACAATCTGCCGTTTCCCTGAAATGTTCACAAAAGAAGCTGGCAGAATCATGTTAATGATATGACGTAACGATATGACAATAGATACAACCAACATGTGCTCACACCTTCAGAAGAAGTTGTTTGAACCAGAAGGTGTGTATTATCCTATATGGCAAGCCATGCAGGATGATGAGACCTTGACAGCAGTGGTACGAAGCAGACAGCTGCACATCTACAGAAACGGGAAGAAAATTCTCGTTCTGGCAGGTAAGGCACAACCGAAGATTATAAGGGAAGACAAAATACAAGAGTTAATAACAAGATTATAAACAAAACATCAAATCATCAAAACAATGGACGCAAAAGAAAAAGTATTGGCAACAATGAAAGAGGCTGGTCAGCCTCTCAACGCAGGTAAAATCGCAGAACTCAGCGGTCTCGACCGCAAAGAGGTAGATGCAGCCATGAAGCAGCTGAAAGCAGAGGGTGCAATCGTCTCTCCTGTGCGTTGCAAATGGGCACCTGCAGAGTAAGGTTTATACTGCTGTCTTGAAATATAGGCAGCAGTATCTTTATTTTTATCAAAATGTTAAGGTGAGGAATCTGAATATCCTTGCCTACGGACACAATTATCCGCTGCATCTTTTTGGGGTAAGGTGCAGACGTATGGCTGTCAGCGTATCTTGGTTTAAAGACGCTTAGCGGTCACGGCGGAAGTCGTTTCGTCTCTCTCCGCCGAACAAAGCTCTGAGCACATTGCCCAAAGCTCCGAACACGAAGTAGCAAACGATGATTGCAACAATATCGTCCATAAGCATTTTCTGTTTTATGGGTTATACACTATTATGAAGATTCACTATGTCCAATCCCTGCCTCTTGGCTTCTCTGACGGTGTAGAACGTGCCGCCCTTGGGATTGCCATCGAAGTAGGCTATGAGACGTGAACTGCGGTTGACCATATAGTCGTTGCGCCTCAGAAGGCAGCCATTGTAGTATTGCTCGCTCAATACGACCACGTCATCCACGATGCGCAGGATGGCATCATACTTGGCTTGCTCTTCCTTGCTCCACCGGTCAGACTGACCACGGAACGGCACAACGGCTATCACCTGCAAGTCCTTCAACTCGCATTGCAACGAAAGGGCGGCTTCTGCCGCCAGCAGGTCAAATCCCATTGCCATGCCACAATAGAAATACCGGTAGCCGTCGGCATACGCCTTGGCTATCTCCGATTTGAGACATTGCTTCAACTCCCTCCGCTTGGCGAAAGGTACGCTGCGGTGTCCGCTGAAGCATACGGACACTGCCTTGTCGTACTTTGTCATACTTTACCTTACTTTATAATGTGTGCGTGCGAGGAACATACCGCCAATAACACATGCCCCGAGCCTTTCGAGTTGGTTGGCATACTTGGCATAGCTGAGACCCTTGGTTATCACATCGTCAAAGACCAACACCATTTTGTTGTCGAAGAACGGCTCATCAAACTCAACGACATTCGCCTTGCGGACTTCATCCTCGTTCTTGCGGTTATCGTGGATGGTCTTACGCTCTCCGCATACCCTCACGTGCTCGTAGCCGTTTTCCGCTCCTGTCAATTCACACACCCTGTGGCAGAAAGCCTTGTAGCGGAGTTCGTTGCTCTCGCTTGTGGATGCTGGAACGGGGGCGAAGACGATGTTCACGCAACCCTTGCCGTAGAGTGTCAGCATATTCTCTGCGGTGCGCTGCGCCACTTCCTCGTAGGCTCTTCCGTCCTTGAAGTCAAACACTAATTGTCTGTCGGCAATCTCCTTCTCACCCACATTGCGGATGCGTGCGGGATAGTATTTGCAGAACCAAGTCTGAGGCTTGTCTAACTGCTTTTGGATTTGATAGTCATTCTTGTGTGCCATTGCTCTTATGTTTTTTCTTCCCTTATTTCGGAGGCTTTTCCTGCCTGCCCAAGGGATATTTTTTGCTTTCCAAGAGTGATGGCGATCAAAAAGCCAAATCGGGAGCGAAAAATACGCTCTGCACGCAGAGGAAGATTTTTCGGTCAAATGCAATGGACGATTTGGTGTTTGAACAATCGCCAGCATTACCTTTGCAAAACAATATCCGCAGCGGCAAGGCAGGCGAAAAGAAATCTGTTATGTAAAAGAGGAAACGGGCGGGATGGCGTGGGGCGAAGCTGTATATGGGGAAGGACGATAGTTGATATGAGGGAAAAAGAGAAAATCTTGTAATAGGGAACGACATTGCCTTTTATCAGCATGGAGACAGTCCTACAAGCAGAGAAAACTATTGCCCTAAAAATGAGTTGGATAGTATTTTCTAAAAGTAGTATCGACTACGAATAGTATAATAGTCGAATAGTTTTTACTACCATACTACGGATAGTAAAGTCTGTTTATAGAAGAGATAGCGGTATCATCGTCTGTTCGGCGATGATACCGCGCGGCACTCATGTGTCATGCCGCTTTAGGTATTCTGTCATTGCCTCATTGACAATATCACGCAAGGACATCCCTTTCTTGATGGCGAGGTACTTCATCCTCGTGTGGATGCTCTTGTTGATAAGGAAATTGCAATGCACCGGCACTTCGGTAGTCTCAGAAACAGACACAGGTGGTGCTGGTGTAGTTTCTGTGACTATCTGCTCCTTACTCGGCTTCTTTGTGGAAGAAAGGAGTCCGTTGAGACCGCCTTTCATTCCCTCTTTCAACATACTGCTCTTGCTCATGGCTATGCTATTTTAAGTTTAACACTTCTTTTGCCAAAGACATATAATCACTGGCACCATTGGATTTGGGATTATACTCAAAGATAGTCTTGCCGTTGATGGGTGCTTCTGCCAAAGCCACATTATCACGGATGACGGTCTTGAAAACCTTCTCGTGAAAACTGTCATTGACGATTTCCCTCACGCTTCGGTTCAACGTCTTGCGGCGATCGAACTGGGTGATGACGATGCCGCCCACTTTAAGGTTGGAGTTGAGCCGCTCCTGAACGATGCGGATGATGTCCATCAACTTTGCCATACCTCTCATGGCAAGGTATTGCGCTTGAACAGGGATGATGATGTAGTCGGCTGCGGTGAGGGCATTCAAGGTCAGCAAGCCCAATGACGGTGGACAGTCGATGATGATGTAGTCGAAATGCTCTTTGGCGATGGCTTTGGTGATAAGTCCCTTCAAGATAAGCTCCCGTCCCGGCTCGCTGATAAGCTCTAACTCAGCCGCAGACAGGTCAAGGCATGAGGGTGAGACGGTGATGCCGTTGTGCAACTTGACCAACGGCAAGGTGTACTGTCCACACATTGCGCCATAGACTGTCTGTTCTTCCTCGATGGACAATCCCAAGGCTTCCGTGAGGTTGGCTTGTCCATCCATGTCAATAGCCAAGACGTTCTTCTTACTCAGTTGCAGAGCTGCCGCAAGGCTTACTGCGGTCGTACTTTTCCCTACACCACCCTTGTGATTTAATACTGCAATTATCTGTGTCATAACATGATACTACTATTAGTGAATACTACTTTACTATTCTACTACTGATAGTACATACTAACCATAGTAAAAGCGGATTTACTACGATTAGTACGTACTACTCTCAGTTGATACTACCCTCAGAAGGGAAGGTCTTCGCTCTTGTCCTGCGGTGCATCGGCTGGCGGTACGGGAGCCTCGCCCTCTGCCTTGGCTGCCTTGCGTGCCTTTGTTGCAGGTGTGTCGGTTGCATCCTTCTTCCCTGCATTGACAAAGGCGATGGAGTCAGCTATGATGCTATGCTGTATGTGGTTCTCTCCGTTGCGGTCTGTCCAAATGGAAGAAGTCAGTGTGCCTTCCACAAGCACCATACGACCCTTGGTGAGGTATTCAGCCAAACGGATATGGTTCTCCTTGCTGCTCTTCACCCTTACCCAAGTGGTGATTTGCTTGCCCTTACTGTAGTCGTCCACTGCGATGTCAACAGCCATGAATGTTCCGTGTGTACCTGTGATGACGCGGCAATCCTTTGCTCCGATGCGTCCGATAGTGTGAGTGTAAATCATAATGTGAAAATGTTATAGTGGCAAGTTGGTTAGACTTGCCGTTACCTTGTTATTTAAATGACTTTTCTTGTTGATTGAACATAAGCTATTGCTTCATTCATAATTTCTGCTCGTGACCTACTCTTGTTATCTTGCATCCACTCATCAATTTCAGATTTGAGGAACATGATACGTTTCCCCTTCTTATGGAATGGTATTTGTTTATTGCTTGTCCAACAATAGATTGTGTGTTCAACTGGATGGGTAGGGAGATACTCACTCAATTCGGAAACACTAAGCCATTCCAATCCCTTATCGGGCTGAATTTGAGTCATTAGTGTGGAAAACTTTTCTTCTAAAATCTCCAGCTTGTTTATTACTAATGACAATGCTGATGGCAAGTCATTAAAACTCAATATTTGCTTTTCCATATCAATATATGTGTGGCAAGTTGGTTAGGCTTGCCGTTACCTTGTTATTAATATCCTTTCTTCGTCTGCCTTGTATTGGCGACAAAAGACTTGTTGCTGCCTGTGAGACTGATAGAGCCGCAATTAACAAACTCTCCGTCGGAATAGACTCTGTACTTCTGTCCGCTTACCTCATGCTTCTGTTTGATGCGCTCTCGCATCCACTTCTTGGCTGCGGTCAATGAGCAAAAGGTCTCGCTCTCCTTGGTCGTCTCGTCATATACGATGCACTGGGTCATACATGCTCCTACTTCATCCATGCACCTATACTCGACGTGACATAGTCCAACTGACCGCCAAATATGTCGCTTGGCTCTATGTCGTATTGTCCATCCCTCACTTCCTTGTCCTCTCCAAGAAGCGACAAGTTTCCGTCGGCATCCAAACGTGCTGCGTCTATGACGATGTCACGAGGCTCGTCAAAGAGATAACCTGCCACGATGGGCTGCTCTCCCTCGAAATGCACCTCAAAGCCTCCGTCCACCTCCGTGCCGTACTTGCGAAGAGCCGCTTTCAGCTCGTCCTGCTCCCGGTGCTGCAATGCCTGGAGTTGTCCGTGGATAGTGAGGTCTTGCAGTTCTGCCTCTCGTTTGGTGTGGGTTGCCTCGCCGGTCTTGCAGTCGATGTCATACTTGTGGTAAACCACTGGGATATGGTCTGCCGATGTGACAAGCCATGTGATGTTGTTCACTGAGAAGCCCTGTCTGGTGAGGAACTCCTCGATGTCTGAGCCGAGAAGGTGGTCGGCTACGTCAAGATACTCGATGCGTGCGTCAGCATCATGCAGGATGATAATCTTCATTGCCTTTCTATTTTTAGTGATACAAATAAGTTTGTCGCCCATGTCGCTGGACTTGTTTAACTACGTTGAAGAAACTTACGCTCAGCATAGTGAATAAATTCCCTCTGCGTTCGCTTAACCGTTTCTTTCTCTTCCCTCCTTTCGAGACCTTTCAGCCTGTGGAGGGATATTTTCTGCTCCCACAAGCCGCAAGAAAAGACATAAAGACAAATTATGTGTGAAGAATACTCTTTTCCGAGGAAAAGGAAGATTGTTCACAGTCACAAGACCTCAAGCAGAATTTGACGATTGTCTCAGACGCGGCTAACTTTGCAGGAAATATGCCTACCACTGCGCTGATTGGAAGAAGATTATTGATATTGGCTGCAAGAGGAATGATGTGTTATATATAAAGAGGTAAGAAGAAAGATTGAAACAGTAAGGGTGGGCAGTGAAGTGTTTGCAGGTCTGCTGTACCGACATAAAGCGAGTGTGTTGGCTGACCGGGATGCAAGTCATCAAAGCTTCAGCCTTGATAGCTTGTAGCACGGACAGACAATTCTCTCGCGTCGGTACTTCGGCATACTGTCAGCTTTGGCTAATAGCAACGTGTTGCCATCAGCCAAGGATGTCTGTATGACGACAGACCATGTAACGCTTCGCAAAGGCGTGGGGCAAAGCAGTATAATTTAGAAGTAGATAGTAACGTATATCAGGCAAGAAGAGACAGTTGCGCAACGGACAAATCGGGCACTCCTGTCAGCATGACAAATGTGCCTTGTCCTTGCCGCAGGACACTGAGGCAGATTGGACGTAGCAGACATGTCTGCCACATTCAATATGCCTGAGTGGACAAGAACTGCCTCTTGTATAGCAGAAGAGAAATTGTAAAACAGTTGATTAGTGGTAAAGGTGGTATGGGTGGGCAGAATGGCATTACACGGACATTGCCGAAGCCCGATAATGGGACAGCCAGACAGCAATAAAGGCAGTTATCAGAAGTGTCAGTTTCTGATAGTGACATTGTTGGCTGCCTGTCACATGGGATTCGTGCGGTGTCCGTACAGTAATGCCGTTCTGAAGGTGTGGGGCGAAGCGATACAACGCACTTGGACGAAACCACCGCTTATAACAGAAAATATTTTGCAGTCAAAGAGAAGAAGAATAGTAAAGCAGGTGTGGGTGGGTAGTGAAGCTGTCGCAAGATTGACGGTCTGAATATCAAGGCGAGTGGATAGCCAGTAAAGGACACAATTATCAGAAGCCTCGGCTTCGGCATCTTGTGGCATAGATGGCAGTCCTCTCGCGTTCAGACCTTGGCATACTGTCTTTCTTGGCTAATAGCGACTTTGTCGCCATCAGCCGGGAATATCTGTATGCCAACCATCTTGGTGACGTTTCGCAAATGGTGAGGGACGAAGTGGTTAGAATAAAGGAAGACGGCGTTGCCGTTATGGTTAATAAATGCACATGGTTGTTATTAGAGAAGATTATCACACGCTATAACAGCAGATTGATGTCCCTGAGCAAAACAAAAGCGACCCGAAGGTCGCCTTGTTATGGAGAGGAAAGGCTATTTCTTGCCTTTCTTGGTTGCTGGCTTGGCCGGCTCTTCCGCAGGAGTCTCCTCCTTGTCGGGACACTCGTAGAACTTGGTTGCAACCATGATGATTCTGGAGTGCTTCACGCCATCCTTGTCTGTCCACTCCTCTGGCTTGAAGAAACCCTCGACGGTGAGCAACGTGCCCTTGGTGAGCTTGTCGAATGATTCGGTGTGCTCGTTCTTGCGCCATGCCTCCATATTCATGAAAGCCGATACGCGGTTGGTTTCCTCGCCGTTCTTCTCCTGACGGCCTACTGCCAATGAGAAGCGTGCTACGCTGGCGTTTGCGAACTGACGGATTTCTGCATCCTTACCTACGAAACCTGAAACTGTGAAGTTGTTCTCGATCTTTTTCATTTTGAATTGAATTTAAAAGTGAAACTTAATTTTTACATGCATTCAAAAGCAGGGATGTGGCACCATGTGGGAAGCACCATGAAAATCGTTCGCAATACTCTTTTTGTCGTTGGCGGTAAGGGAGAAAAAGGAAGATTACGCACTATTTTATTGGTCACAGCGATAGCGGCCACACAAGAAGGAGGAAGTCCTTCGCAGCATCACGCTACCTTTGCATGGTAAAAATAAGTGGCTTTCAAATAGCTCAATTCAGAAAAAGACGGGGCCAAACAATGGAACAAAGGTTGTAAGCAAGGAGGCAATCCGTATGCAACAGACAGGGGCACTGCTATGGCTGTATGCCTGGAGAAACGAAGCGGGAAATCCGACCTTACAGCTGTATCATCAGAAGAGTGAGGAGCATGAACACTGATGCACGATGAACGACAAGCCTAAGGGTCAGCTTAGCAATAGAGGCATCAAGCCAAAAGAGGACAGACATCAGAGGATTGGCGATAGCACTGTCATCATGCTAAGACCAAGTTCTGTGTCCGACAAGGAAGAGTCGCAAAAGACAGACGAGTAAAACCAAAAGGCGAAATGACCATTCCTATAACAAGGTACAGAGACGCTTAAAACGGCGAAGGGACTTTGGCGACGTATCGCTATACAGGTGTCGAAGCATCGCTTCTATAACAGGACTGGAGCAAGTGAGCAAACCGCACAACTTGCTCCCAAGGTATTTCAGTTACAACAGCCATAACCTCATTGGAGGATTGTCCTAAAAGAGTTTTTGCAGTCAAAGGAAGAAAGAGTCTGCAAGCCACATAGCCAACAGACTCTCTCCTGATTATTCACAGATGACAACATCATCCTTGTACTCCGTCACTTCCTTGCCGTTGATGAGCTGGACAATGACCTCACAACCCAAGTCCTCGACAATCGTTCCCTCTGTCTGACCTCTTCGGGGATAAAGCAAGGTGCAGAAACACCCTACAACGCCGTCCAACTGCTCCATGTCTATCGTTGCCATATCCGTTCCTCCTTGTTAGCCGAATGTGATTGGATTGATGCAGAAATTCGTGTCCTCTGCCTCATACTCGTATTCATTGATGAAGTCAATCATCTTCTGTTCGCTTCTTCCGTCCTGTGAGACACCAGTCTTCTCACACCACAACTTGATAGCATCACCAAAGGTGGAGTAAGCACCCTCACAATCCTCAAAGAGTTCTCCGTATGCAGTGACGTAGCACTCTTCGGGGAAGAAGTCGTTCTCATCGTGCGTATAGAAGATGTCGCAACCTGGCTCAACCTCTCGCCAACTGATTGAAAGTTCATCGCCAAGTGCCTTGTTCACCTCCTCAAAGAACAAGTCGCATGAAGACCAAGCACTTTCGGTGTCAAAGGACAAGAGGGCATAATCGTCTTCCACGTTCTCCTCATACTCTGCCCAATAGATGTGTCCTCTCACCGAGATGCCTTTCTTCTCGTAGTCAATGCCATAGTGTTCTGCCAAGAGATACAGATACACATTATTACTGTTCACCTCCAACTCTTGGAGTGTGTTCCAAAGGTCTGCCACGGCTTTGCGTGAGCCTGTCACCTTGTACTGAGTGTCGCAAATGTTAGCCATAAGATAAAATTTTTATTTTCTTCCCTTATGTAGAACCAACTACCATCGGGATTGATTAAAGAATTATGTTGCCCCAAAAGGTGTTATGGCTCATCAATGCAAGGTTTTGCCGTCAAATACTACCTCTGCCACAATCAGAGCGTGGAGATTTCACGGACAAACCACAGGCACCGACCTTGCAGGATGAACGCCATGACAGGTACCTTTGCAACACAATTCTTATCAAAGCCCGATGGGGTGGTACATGGCAGACTGCATGGTACAGCAGTGTGAAGTGACGTTATAGGTGGAGATAAGGCTATAAGAGGTTTTTGCAGTCAAAGGAGAAAAGAGTCCACAAAGTGCAGTATCTACAGGACAAAAACACTTTAGTTTACCTTGGTTAGCTCTTATATATATGCTAACCTAAAGTAAACTGTATATATGTCCGTCTAAAACCCGAAAACCGTACGGGTCAGCTTACGTCAGAAACAGAAGTATAGAACCATAGAAGTGGTTCAAGAAGTCTTTCTTCCTTTGACTGCAAAATATTATCTTTGCACGAATCATAATTGCCCTGTAGGATTTAATATAATTTAACACTCTTTGTTGAATGCAAGGAAGAACAGCTTCAATATGCTGAATATCAGTAGTATAACATTGTGTTAACCCTTAATCTGTAGAAAAGGATGTTATCATACAAAGTAATGTCCATTTGTACTTTTTCTATATGGTTTTATACTTACATTTGCATATCATTTGTATCTTGATAACAGTAACTAACTGATTATCAATATACTTTATATTTGAGGAGGTGAAGTAAGCTTGACTTTTAAGAACAGACATTCTGAATAAGAATAAATAATAAGGCGTACAACCGAAATCTTATGGATATCGGTTGTACGCCTTTTTTTTGTTCTCGAATTTATGTATCTTGGTCAGCATTCATGTATCTTGGTCAGCATTTCCGTGAAGTTGGAGATGACTGGAAGGTATTTTGTTGTGGCTGGAAGATATTCTGTTCTGAAGTTTATCTTCCAGCCTTTATTGTGTTTACAGTCAGAGAGTTGCGCCGATTCTGGGAGATATGGCAGTTCCTTTCGCGTACAGAGTCATAATGCATGTAATAGCCTCGCTTCTGTTTGGTGTTTTATCTGTGTTCCTAACGATATTCTTGGCGTATGATAATACACGGATGAGAAAAATAGATAGAAAATTTTATACTTTAACACAATAATGCGAATATAGAGTTCGTTGTATCTATGTATCTTTGCACCATTAAAATGGAGAAGTAATGCCAGCTAATAAAAATGCGATGACTCGATATAAGATACTTGACGATCTGCTTAGTTGTCGGTATCATAACTATTCGCTTGATGATTTAACAGAAGAAGTCAACAAGCGTCTTGCTGAATTGTATCCTGATACAAATGGCGTTGGACGTCGTACTATCGAGAAGGATATTTTCTATTTAGAATATGAGGGACCTTTCTTGGTAGAAATTGAACGTTATAGTGCTCCTGGTTATAATAGCGAGAAACAGAAGTCATACAATAAACGCTGTCTCAGATATACAAGTCCCTCATTCTCTATTTTCAAGAAGGATTTGAGTGATGATGAGGAGTATCTGCTGAAAGAAGCACTTTCATTGCTTGGACAGTTCGAAGGACCTCCCAATTTGGATGCTTTGGAAGGGTTAAGACTCGGATTAGGTGTAAGAAAAAATGAAAGAAAGATAATATCTTTAACAAAGAATCCTTTGGAAAATTCCAATTTGCTTGGTGAACTTTTCACCACCATTTCACATCGACAGGTTGTGGAACTGCATTATCATAAGTTTTCTTCACCGCACACAGAGTTAACAGTCAATATACATCCGTATCTTTTGAAAGAATACAATCGACGTTGGTTTCTGTTTGCAGCAGCCGAATCAGATAGGAAACTACTTTGTTTCAGTCTTGACAGAATTGACAATGCGGTTCCGTTACCTTCGCATAAGTATATAGATTATGATGGTGAAATAAGCGAAGTCTTTGACGATACAATAGGTGTAACGATAAACGAGGAAAGTCCTGTGTACAATATAGTTTTCTGGGTTAGTGATATTTCAAAAGATTATGTTGCAACAAAACCGATTCACGATTCACAAAAAAAACATAAGCGGAAGTGAAGAAGAGAAGCTTAGGAGAATATATCCGACTCTTTCTAAGGGAAGATTCTTCAGCATAGATTGCAAGGAGAATTATGAACTTATTCGTGAACTGACAAGTTTTGGCAAGGAACTTATAGTCCTTACACCAGTCATAATACGGAAGAAGATAGAAAACAGAATAACGGAAATGTTTGATAATTATAAATCTCTGGAAATACGAATTTAGAATTCGTATTACATATTTAACCTTGCATCACAAAACGTAAAATGACATAATATGGAAAAGGAAGAAATTTTATCAGTTAATCAGTATACTAAATTTTTGGTGCCAGCATCTTCATATAATATGCAAGATGACAACAGGCTTCTTATTCCTTTTACAAGTGGCGACAAAATTGGCTTTGTAGACAAAGAAGGTGCCATTGTCGTAAAGCCGCAATTCACCATGTATTATGGTGATTGTTATGACGAAAGTGATAATATAAGGGTCTCTGTTGATTGCCTCTATGGATTTATTCGCAGTGGAGGAAGGGTCGCTACGTATAAGCGTCCGATGTATGGACTTATTGATTATAAAGGCGAAACTATCTTCGAACCATCATTTTATAGTTTGGTACCAGCTATTGGAAACAAGAATCTATATACTGTCCAAGACAATAATTTTGGATATGCTGTTTTAAACACAGATGGAACAGAAGTCGTTCCCTTTGGTAAATACAGTTGGATTGATGGATTTGACAAAGGCCTTGCTAGGGTGAGAATTGGAAATGTGACAAATGGACAAAATGAAAATGGCAATAAATGGGGATTGATTGATGAAAATGGCAAGGAAGTACTTCCTTTAGATTATGATAATATATGGAATTTTTATGGCAAGCAACGTATTACGACCAAAGTCATAAAAGGTAATGTTGCCAAAGATGTCATTCTTTCTGAACTATTTGATAAGGATAAACCCCAAGAAAATGACAATCACTCGGATAACTACGATGTCAATGATTATGGTACAAACTTTGGTGAATACGCTGGCTCGTATGCCCAAGATGTGGAAGGATATAGTGACGATGTGATAGATGATGCTTTTGATGGCGATCCTGACGCTTATTGGAATATTGATTAGTAATATTCCAATTTACGCATAGCAACGAACAAAGGGTTCGCAACAATGTAGTAACTTTGCATTCGAAAATAAAAAGAGGTCTTTGATAATCGGATCGACAGATATAAATTTGAACTCGTCCTGCGGGCGAAAGCCATGTCTCTTTGGAGGCACATTCGCATGATGTCTCACCGCCTTCACGGGTGTTGAGATAACAATGTTATCACGTTAACGTAGACTGCATACATACGTAGTATGTTTTCTATTGTGTTATGTTGTTTTTTATTTATGGTTTTATTTTTCTTATATAAAGAAATGAAAGTCTGTCGTTTCCGATGTCACCCTCTTAATTATAAACAAGTATGGATAAGAATAGTATAGCAAAAGCCACACAACAATTGGAGACAAAAGAGGATCTCCTTCGTCTTCTCAACCAGATAAAGCAGGATGAGATGACTGAATATGGTATGTCCGATAAATTCTATCCATTCACGATGAAACACCTGAATTATTATTGCAACCCCAACAATTCGTTTCATCGATATAAGCAATTCAAGATTAAAAAGAAATCAGGAGGCTTTAGGCTGATAACAGCACCGAGAAATCAAAGTTTTATGTTGCTATTGCGATATGTAAATGAGATATTCAAGGCTGTATACACTCCTTCTGATTATGCAATGGGGTTTACCGAAGGTCGTTCCGTTGTGACTAATGCAAACAAGCATAAAGGACACAACTATGTTTTCAATATTGACCTAAAAGATTTCTTTCCAAGTATCCTTCAAGCGAGAGTATGGAAAAGGTTACAATTGAAGCCTTTGCTTTTCAAACAACCGATAGCCAATGCCCTTGCAGGTCTGTGCTCTATGAAAGAGAAAACAGAAGAAGGCAACATCAGGTTTGTCTTACCTCAAGGCGCACCGACATCACCTATCATAACAAATATGATTTGTGACAATTTGGACCGCAGACTGGCAGGGTTGGCAAAACGCTTTGGCGTTGTGTATTCCAGATATGCCGATGACATCACATTTAGCTCAATGCACAATGTTTATCAAACTTCAGGGGAGTTCAGAAAAGAACTAAAACGAATAATCGAAAGCCAAGGCTTTATCATGAACGAAGACAAGACGAGACTACAGAAATTAGGTACACGTCAGGAAGTTACTGGCATTATAGTTAGTGACAAACTCAATGTGTCTCAGAAATATGTGCGCGACATTCGCAATATTCTCTATATATGGAGTAAATACGGCTATGCCACAGCATTCAATAAATTCTTTCCAAGATACAAAGAAACTAAAGGGCATGTGAAGAAAGGTAACCCAGATATGGTGAATGTGCTGGACGGAAAGCTCATGTATCTGAAAATGGTAAAGGGCGAAGACGATAGTGTATATATGAGACTAAAGACGCAATTTGACGAATTGTGCAATTCGCTTCATGATAATACAAGAACGACTCAACAAGGAATCACATACGTTGAAACCTTACCAGTGTTAGAGTTTGAGAGGAAGAATAATACGGTAATTACCATAGTGACAACGAAGCCAAAAGAATTCTACACCGTACATACGCCCCAAGAGGCAACAGAAGATACACAAAAAAGTATTTCTGAAAATTTTATTCCTCATCGCTATGCATCCTTTAAATTAGGTGGGAGAATGCAAAAGGCATCAGTGAACAAGTCATTGAAAAAAGAAGATGAAGACCGAAAGGAGTTGTTGTCCATTTCTAATTGTCGAGACACAAACGGAAAACTCTTCTGGCTCGTTCATCGCTCAGACAAGATTACTGTACCACCAGCTCAACCTGTTGACATAGATGAATTGAATGATGATTTGGATAAACTATTAAATTAGTGCTTATGGATGAGAAACTGAAGTCAACAATAGATAAAATAGTACAACTGAGCAAACAAAATTCAGAGTTTGACGCAGAATTGCGGAAGAGGTTAGAAATAACCTCCTCCGCAAACGTTGTTTCATCCCGAATGTCAATTTGCGATGATGTTCATGCTATTCGTGAGACGCTAGAAATAAGAGCCAATAACAGCATTTCGTATGATTTTATATTGGCAAAAGGAAATCAAAGATTAAGAGACCAACTTCTCATTGATAATCTTCGCATGGAAAATGCCGCTTTGAACCTGAAGGAAAAAGAACTAGAACGTTTTTATTCCTTTTGCGCAAATGCGTTCTATCAAATAGAAAATGTCGTAAATTTCTATTTTTATGTAATGTTTCCAGATATTGATAATTTGTTGAGTTTTATAGAGAATGCGACAAATGTTGATGGAAAATATTCTTTCAAGCGTAATGCCAACAAAGAATATAAAAGCGTAAGTGATATTGAAATTACTTATAAACTAAATGCGATATGTACCACTCTTTTTCCAGATGACAAAAATATAAAAATTACATATTCACAGCTAAGGCAAGTACGAAACGAAGGAGCTCATCGCTGTATGGTAATCGTGGAAGAACACGATGAAAACAATGCCTTATATAGGTTTTTCAAATACAATACATTTGATAGTATTAGAATTGTTCTAATCAAATTGGTAGAAACGATAAAACAAGAAATTGAAAATGTAGGTAAAATCATAAAAAAACGAGGAGTAATAGTAAATGTTTTGCCCAGTATAGCTTTTATAAAAGTAGAAGGAAAAAGCCTACAGGTTTCACTACAACAACTGAAGAATGTCTATAACAAAACGGCAAATTCTCAAATAGAAATCATCTATAAGAATTCTTCGATTATAGATATAGTAGATATAAAGTGAGAATAATTCACATAGAAAACATGTATCATCGGTACCTCATGCAAAAACAATAGTACCGATTACATGTTAGTAATAGAAAATCACCTTACTGTTTCTTTCGCCCCAGGCATCTTCTTATACACGAATCCTTCACCACCAGGGAAGTAAGCTTCGAATACAATGCTGAGGAACTGAGCGATATTCTTACGATTCTTGCCAATCTTGAAGAAAGCGGAACTGGCATACGCCATTAGGTCGGCTTGGCTGCACTTGGCATTGACGGCTATGCTGACTTTGGGTATTACTACCAGGTCACACTCGGCAAATGCAATGGCACAAGCGTTGATGGCCTCTTGCTCTTCTTTGCTGAACACGCTTATTTTCGCTGCAAACCAGTCAAGTGTTTCTTGCACTTTGTGCTGCTGCTCTTCATCCACGGCCTGCGACATTGCAGCTGCACGTTCTTGCTCCAGCTTCTCTACCGTGCCCTCAAGCACCGCCACCTTTTTCTTCATGACATTGTACTTCACCATATTTGCCATGACGAAGCAATAGCAACACACAACGACGATGAACACAAGCACAGCTTGATAACGCAGCTCGTCCACAATATTGTTCAGCCCTGCAATATAATGGCTCATCATTGGCACTGCCATCAACGACAGCGCAGCACCGATATACATAAACCTAATCTTTGCCTTGTTGCTTATGGGCGATATGCCCACAAACAAGGCAAGGATGAGCGACAATGCGCAGAAGCAAAGTGCCAGTAATGCTGTTCCCATATTCTATTCTGTTTTATGTTCTTTGTCAAACAATTCATCATCATCATGAAGCAGATATTCATATTCGGTACCGATAAGACTTTCACGGTCATATTCTTTTCTGTACTCCATAATGTAATAACTTATGGTTTCGGGATAATCATAGACGAATCTTCGGCAAACTTTCTTGTACATAAGCAATATACGTTCGTCATCGGCAAACTCAAACAGATAGTCAAGCATCCGGCCTACTTCATTTGCAGTTGCGTGTTTCCTCGCACAGAACTCCTCCACAATGGGAGCATACTCTATGGCTGCTCCCTCACGAATTTGCATAAGTCCCTTTGCCAATTCTTTTATTCCTGCAAAGAATTCCTGATAATTCTTGTCCTTGCTGATATCATTCATGACATGTCTTTTTTAATCTTTCAAACAAGCAAGCGGTATGACTTTGACTCCGTCTGGGCGTGTGTAAGCCATGCTGCCACCTGTCATGACAATCATCAAGTCGGGTTCGCGCAACGGCACCTGCTTTTCTGTCTCATTATGCACTTGAATAAGTCGTTTAATTTCCAAAAGATGTTTGGCTCCTTCTTCTATTTCACGGCTGCCAAGTTTGCACTCTATCAGAGCATAGCGTCCATCGTCAAGATGAAGTACTAAGTCGGCTTCCAGTCCGTAGCGGTCGCGATAGTATGACAGGCGGCTATCGTGAGAGGCTGAATACACCCTAAGATCTCGTGCGCACATTTGCTCAAAAATAAAGCCAAATGTCTTTAATTGAGTCATTAAGGATTCTGGTGACAGGTTGAGTAATGCGACTGCAACCGATGGATCACAGAACGCTCGTTTGGGTCTGCTTTGGATTGTTGTCTTGCTCCTTATGGAAGGGCACCAAGCCTCTATGTCTTGAATGACAAACAGTTTTTCCAATGCCTCGATGTAGCTTTCAAGCGTAGGCCTGGTACATTCTACATCATCAGAAGCAGTAACGTCTGCCAATATGGATGTGGTTTTCGCCAATGTAGAGATGTTGCGTGCGTATGATTTCATTATCAGGTGCGCCAATTTCTGATTTCTCTTTACTCCATCTATGCGTGATATGTCATTCTTGTATACAGACTTTACATACTCTTTGGCAACAAGTAATTTTGACTTGTCGTCACCTAAATTCAATGTTGCTGGCCAACCTCCTCTGCATGCAGCAAATATGATTTCTTCCATTTTTAGTTCCGAGGTAGCGAAGATTTCTTCTTGAGGATTGTCGAACATCTCCATCAATGATACGCTGCCGTTAGATTCACCATATTCCCACAGGCTCATGGGTAGCATCTCCATCCGAGAAATACGCCCTGTTCCGCTATGATGGATTTTACTGTCGTCAATAGCGTTAGACCCTGTCAAAATGAATTGACCAGGCAAGCCACGCTCATCAACCTTTGTGCGCACTGCATCCCATAGCATTGGGGCATCTTGCCATTCATCTATCAAGCGAGGCACTTCCCCTTCTAATAAGAATGAGGGCTTGGTAATGGCTGTAGCCAAATATTCTTCACGATGGTCAGTATCTTGTAAACTAATAGCACTATTGGCCAACTGCTTGGCAGTGGTGGTCTTGCCACACCATTTTGGCCCTTCAATGAGTACTGCTCCCATTGCTTTAAGATGCGCTTTAAGTCGCAAGTCAAAGACCCTATTTAGATATGTCATATTCGATTTTGTTTTATGCTGCAAAGGTACTCATTTTAAATTGATCACCAAACGTATTTTAAGTTTTTGATGTGTTTTATTTTGAGTTTTTGTTGTAATCCATTTGTAATTTTTGAGGTGTTTCATTTGTAGTTTTTGGGGCATTTTATCATGTGTCTTTGTGGTAAAGCACTACCTTTTATCCCAATTCGGTCATTCGGACTTGTTGTGTGTTTTTTAGGAGAGCAGATTTTGCTTGTCTTTGTTAGTGAATAATAGCGGGCTATTCTGGGCTAAAAACAAGCACGAGGTGCCTTATAAAAGCAAAAGGCAACAAGAAGTAATAAAAAAGATACCTTTTGCGACCTAATGTCCGATTTAGGCTCATAGGGCGCGTGAATACTTGGTTCGAACTCATTAGCCTAAACCACCCGGAACCCCGCTTGCTCAAATCCCAAGTCTCAAGACCTCCACAACCTGCAAAGAATGATATCATGTTCATTGCAATTATTCTTTCTTCGTTTATTCTTGTTAATTCTATTTGTCTTCTTGGGGTCTTCTTACCCTCAAAGACTATGGTGCGATTATTTCCCAGTGCCCCCTTGTCTGGGCCCATGCGACGGTTGCCCCCTTGTTCCTGTAGCTTTCTTTGGTGCTCTTGCACGTTGCGAGAAGCGATATCTATTTCTTTAGAAATGGACAGTGCCGTCGCATTCGGATTCTTCCAGATAATTCTAACAATTTTTGCTCGCGTCGTAGATATTTTTTCTACGATGCTATCTGTGATGTTTCCTGCGATGTTTCCTACGATATCACCGCCAACTTTACCGCCAGTTTGTTGGTATAGCTCTGTGAGACTTTCACCTCAACCTTGAATGTCGTGATAGAAGGTTGTAAAGCAAGTGTGTGATTCTTGCCATTTTGCCATATCAGACGATTATTTCGGTTGATAACTGTTAAAAATGACGGTAACAAAGCAAATAATCGCCTAAAATCTTTGTTGACCATAGTTTAATTGCTATTTTTGCAGAAGTCCTACAAAATCAAGCTTGAAATGATACTTAAAATCGAATTTGAAAATTTTTTCTCTATCCGAGATAGGGTGAGGATTGATTTCAGAGCAGCAAGCATCAATACTGCTCAGGCAAGAGAGTTGAGTCATAATGTGATGGAGTGGAAAGGTGTGCCTGTGCTAAAAACCGTTGGGCTGTTTGGCCCTAATGCTTCAGGCAAGTCAAATATCCTCAAAACCATCACTTTCTGTTGTAGAATGATTTTAGATTCATATCTTCACAACGAGGGTGTGACTTTCAATTTTGAACCATTCAAATTCGATGGATGGCAGAAAAAGCCAAGCAAATTCTTGATTGATTTTGTTTGCGAAGACGTGGAATATGAATATTCCTTTGAGCTGACTCGCGAGCGTATACTCAGTGAAAGTCTGTACTATTATCCCGTTGGCAGGAGGGCTAAGGTATTTGTCCGTGATGCTGATGGCAAATACAGTTTTGGTGCTGGAGTCATGGTAAAACCTTCAGATGTTGTTACTAACACCAGTGAGAAGAAACTTTTCCTTAGCTGTGCAAGTTCCATGAATCGTGATATTGCTCAAAAGCTATATCGTTATTTCATGAATCAATTCCTACTGGGGCTTGTAAATGTGAATGACATGATGGTATTGGATAGTTTCAATGCCTACAAGAAGGTGATACTCAAAGCACTTGAAATATGTGATACGGATATTACTGATATTGAAGCAAGGAAAGAGCAAATGCCGGCTCCTGTGGTTGTGCCAGGACAAATGGAGCTATCGTACAAGCTGGTGGATGTACTTCGATTCAAGACATTTCATCGCGACCAAAAGGACATCATGTTCGACATGGACATGGAAGAATCTAATGGTACAAGAAAATTGTTCCAGATTCTGATACGACTCTTGGATGTGGTAAAGAACAAGAAGAGTATTATGATGGACGAGTTTGACATGGGACTTCACACTCGTCTGGCAGATTTCATACTCGACTTGATCCATGCTTCAGAAAACAGTCAGTTATTGTTCACATCCCACAACACGAACCTTATCGATGTCAAACGACTGAGACGTGACCAAATTGTTTTCGTCAACAAGTCGGAACAAGGTGCAACGGAGGTGTATTCTTTGTATGACTTTAAGGATTTCCGTGAAAATATGGATGCCGAAAAGGGATATATACAAGGACGCTTTGATGCAGTGCCTTATATTGATTCGTCGGTGTCAAGTATTAAACAATTATTGGAAGGTTGATTATGGCGAGCAAAAGAGAACCATCTCCGTCTATGCGGATGCGAAAGATCGCTCTCGTCATCTGCGAGGGCGAAACAGAAGTCTGCTATATCAATCTTTTGAAAACGTGGTACAAGTCACCTATCAGAATCGTTTCGCACATAGAAGGAACGAAGATTACTCCGTCGTTGGTTGAGAAGCGTACAAAGGAACTCAAAATTTCACAATGGGATAAGGTGCACACATTCCTCATGTACGACATGGACGTGCAAGCCATCAATGAGAAATTGCTGAAATGTAAGGCTGAAATGCTACTGAGTAACCCTTGCTTTGAAATATGGTTGCTGCTTCATGCCAAAGACCAAAAGGCTGCCATTGAAACAGACGCCCTCATCAAGGAATTGAAGAAGAGCGCTCCAGTGTGGAAGAATTACTCCAAGTCAGCCTTCACTGATACTCAAAAGGCATTCTTGAACGACAATACATACTTAGCAGTTGTAAGAGCTAAGGGATTAAAAGAATTCCAAAACCCTTCAACTGGGATTTATAGATTAATCGAACTCCTCAAAGAAAATAACAAATAAGATATGAGCCATATAGAATCTGTTTTTGAAAGTAAATCAAAAGAAAATGCGGAAGCAGGAAAGTATCTGCAGCAATGGCACGTAGCAAAAACTCATGTACCTCAATTGTTGAATACTATTTCTCACTATTTCCCTCATTATAGTTTGCATGACTCAACTCATTCGGAGACCATACTAAATAACATTGAACTTATAATGGGGGCGGAGGTAATAGATAAGTTATCTATCGTCGATTTATGGTTATTATTATCGGCATCATATTATCATGATTTAGGGATGGTGATAACTCGTGATGATAAGTTGGAATGCTTGAAGGAAGGGTCTGCGTTCATCAACTATGTAAGAAGTAAGCAGGACGACGAGACATCACCAATGCATAACTATGCTCTTTGTTTTGAAATAAGGGACAATAAACTTTTTCATAAAAATAATGAGATAACTCCCGAGAACATAGATGCTCAAAAATTTTTGTTCGCAGACTATATAAGACAAGAACATGCTGATAGGGCTACTGGTCGTATTCAACATGAGGGGTCAATGCATCTACCGGGAAGTAGTATTCCTGAAAGAATTATCAGAATATTAGGGAATATATGTAAAGCTCATGGACAAAAGCAGAAAGACTTGCTGGAATTAGCTCAAGAAGAGAATTCTGGATGTGGCACGGAAAAATGTCATCCTTTATTTGTCGCATGCATGTTGCGGTTAGGAGATCTGCTTGATGTGGATACTAATAGGGTATCCAAAGTCTTGTTGAGTTCACTGACCAGCATTCCTTCCGACTCTTTGCTGTATAACCAAACGAATAGAGATATTACTCATATCAATATAGGACGCAAACTGATAGAAATATCAGCAGAATGTGAAGACATAAAAGTGGCTAATCTTTTAAACGACTGGTTTAAAATGATTGACGTCGAGCTACAATTTCAAAGTAGGAATTGGTATAAAATAGCCCCGTCTATTGATTTTGGTTCTCTACCATCTGTTGGAAAACTAATCGTGAGACTGAAAGGATATGATGATATAAGTGGAAAGAACAGACCTCGATTTGAGATAAATTCATTAAAGGCCATTGAAATGTTGCAAGGAGCTGGATTATACAATGATGCAAGTCAGAGTATACGGGAACTGCTGCAAAACGCAGTAGATGCCACCTATATCCGCGTCTTTTTGGAGAATCCGACTCTTTCTGATAGAAACGAGTTTAGAAAGAAATGCGCTGAACACGTAATTAACGTCGAACTTAACAAATTGGCAGTAGAGGTGGATCATGTAAAGTGGCATTTGAAAATACAAGATCAAGGTGTTGGTATAGCTCCAGATGAGGTCATATACCTGACACGAACTGGTAGCTCGAGCCAAAATCAAAAGAAAAATGATATCTGTAAGAAAATGCCTTCTTGGATGCGTCCTTCTGGCGCATTTGGTATTGGATTTCAAAGCATTTTCCTTATAACGGATAAAGTCACCTTAGTCACTAGGAAATGGGGCACTGATGATGTTGTGAAATTGGAAATGTGGAACCCATCTGGTAATGAAAAAGGCAATATTTTACAAAAAACTTACAAAGACGAATTTACGAATTTCGGCACCATTATAGACTGTGACTTATATTTTGACAAGCATTCAGGATGGACTGTACACTCTAATGAAAAGGTGTCATTGGAGACAATAGGAAATTTTGACTTTGCCGTTGATGAATCCTTAGATATACAAGCTGCTAAACTGATTGATGAGATTAATAAATTTGCAGAGCAAACCAATGTTGGCATTCATTTTAAGATGAATGACAAAGAGTATGACTTTATCGTTAAGGAAGAAGATGCATACGACTATTATGATGAGGAAACTGGCTATGAGGTAAGAATAGGGTCTCAACACGGAAAAACGGCGTTATATTATAGGAATCAGTATGTAGAGAAATTCAATAGCAATATTGAGTTGCTGAATTTCAGTGTTAATATCTTAAACGGAAAAGCTACCGAACTACTAGAATTGAGCCGTAATAATGTCCGGAAGGAAAAGAAAAACGAAATTTCAGAAAATGTACTCAAGGCTGTTCTCAGGTATTTGATATCAAAATATGAATTGCTTGACAAAGAGATTAAATACTCCAAGATTAAACTCAAGCCATTGGCTGCTGCTATCTTGGAAGAAAACCGTGAATATATAAAATCAAATAATATTGAAACCAACGGTTCTTTGCCCAACGATTGGATGTCGTTAGAGTTTTTTGGGAAAAATGCAGGCGAAGAAGAGAAAAGGTCTATCGGACAATTATTCCAATTTGGCAAAGTTGAATTTTGGAATAATGCTAATTCCGAATTACGATTTTATAATAAGAAAAAAAGAAAGTCACCATTTGTTATAAGTCAAAATGGTTTAAATACTCAACCGGAATGCTTTAACTTCCTGAAATTCGTACTTGGTCGGCATTTAACAAATCTTGTATACACATCTGAGTGTATAGTCCTTTCAAAAGACAGTAATAAAGAACTTATCGCAGATACAAAAGAAGCAAAGCTAAGATGGTTTAAGAACTATCTAAATGGCGGAACTTATGCCAGAGGTTACATGCCCTGTTTGAAAAAGTATTCAAACCTAAGGCTGAAAGATATTTGTTATGAGTCGACATTCCGTAATTTTGGAGCGACATACCCAGTTATGATATGCCCATACGTAAAAACATCAACAGAAATCTTATCTGTATTCTTTACCCATAGAAGTTTAGAATTTAGGGCAGGCGAAAAGGTAGTTGATTATATCTACAATCACCGCTATAGTGAGGACATTTCTATGGATCAGATAAAGGATAAGTTAAAAGAGTTCCAGGAAGAATTCCAGCCTATAGTTGATGAGATAAATTCTTCTATCAATAAAAAGAAGTAATACATGATTAGAAAATCCATCATATTCACTGATGTGCCATTGCTGAAAGCATTCCTGTATAGGGAGCGCTTTCAGTTGGTGCCATTTTTCTATTTTAAGGGAGCGCCATTATCAAAGTTTGCCAGGCATTTTCCTGCTGTACTGGAATATGAGTGCGAAGATAAAGAGGAGATGCTGCCGATGGAGGCTGAACTGCTGAAGCGTGGTCTTAGCGAAGATGTGGTGAGACTTGGGAGATCTATACCGGAGTCGCAACGGGTTAAGCGTGAAATACTGCATCTGCTGACTGCATTGACCAATTATCATTTCTTTGAATATAATGCAAGCGCAGGATGCTATGGTGTCCAGGCTCCTATGGATGATTTTAAGACTCTATCTCCTGAGGAAACCGAGAAGTTCAATAATCAAATCAGTCATTGGACGATTCCGACATATTTGTTCCCTAAGGTTGGTGAACAACTGCAACAACAAGCGTTCACGGATTGCACAGAATTTTGTGAAGAGGCAACGAACTTTATAGACTATTATACCAATAATCTAGATACCAACCATCAAAAGCAAATACAGTTCCCTCCGGCTATGGAGTTCTGTATGGACAGATATCTCGCTATGAGAGGCGATATGCGTAAAGGCGTAAGACATTGCATCTCATTACTGGCAGATGGAGTAGAGTTTTTTGATTATAAACGAAGTGTATCAACAATGGCAACCATAGCTTCTATAGAAGGTATGGCGAATATTGATTTCAAACTATATGGAACTGCAGATGAAAAGAATAGGCCGACTGCACGATTCGTTAGGTATTTGAAGCGATATGTTGCTGGACGTTCAGAGGAGAAATACAAACAATATTACAGTAGACGTGGTGAAATCTGCCATGATGGAACCATATTTCTCGGTGATGATGACATCTATGGAAATACCACAAAACAAGATAGAGATTGGATGCTTAGACTTGAGATACAACAAGCAGCACGAATCGCTTTGTATAACTGGCTAAGAAGGAAATTGAATAACAGTCCAATACTGTAACAGACAAACAGGTGAAATACACGAAACTTAGAAACATCAGGAAATATGATGATGTCAATAGTTTCTGCTACGTGGAATATTGGTAAAAACTATAGAGGACACAACATAATGGCAAAGTTTTGGTATTTCTGCATCGTATAGCCAAGCAAAATAAAAAATTATCAAGTTTGTGATTTTTTCTGTGTTTTCTTTTGGTTGCTTGGGGAGAAATACATACTTTCGTGGTGGTTTTGTAACATGTTGCTTATTTCCATATTTGCAGCACATGTGCAGCACGCTCACGCAGATGGCTTGTTTAATAACGGTTTGCATTTCGAAGATGTTAAGTAAGTTTAATTTTTTAATAACAGACATTCTGAATAAGAATAAATAATAAGGCGTACAACTGAAATCTTATAGATACGGTTGTACGCCTTTTGTATGCTCGGCATGAGCATTGTCTAACGGGTGGAAGTCCCGAGTAAGCCCTAATAGCGGGAATTACATAGCCAAAGGCAAGGGTGTTCATCGTGAGTTGGAATCTGAAAGAAGCCGGCGGCAAACATCTGACCTAACGAACAGAAACTTCATATAAGGCATATGACCGTGGGTAAGGTTGCAAAATAAACCAAAGCCCTATAGCTATTCGGAACGGTCGGTGTAAATGAAGTGGGTATAAGATGGAAAGACAATGCTCTTATCCGAGGAGGTCTCACGGACACTTCAAATAGTTTTTCTTACGAAAGAAGTGGAGTGAAGCTTGCCGTGAGAAGTCAGCAGATGCCATAGTAGTGCAATACTCGATAACGTTGCATGAAGGGCAGAACCTAACAATTAAACGATAGTAATTGAAACATACCTTATGAAGGAAAGAATGCAGAAGACATTATCCCAAGTTAATGGCTGCCCCCAAAGAGATAGGTCGGAAACCGAATGGTATGGGGAAGTGCAGACCTTCATGTGGATGTGTGAAGACAACATCGTGGAAGTACCATTCGACAAGGAACACCTTTTCGAGCAAATCCTAAGTCCTGCAAATCTCAGCCGAGCCTACAAGGCAGTGATGAGGAACAAGGGCTGTGGTGGTATCGACAAGATGTCGTGCGAGCAGCTGCTCCCATGGCTCTTGACCAATAAGGACTTGCTCATCCGTTCCTTGATGGACGGCTCTTACCGTCCGAACCCAGTGAAAAGGGTAGAAATACCCAAGGACAATGGCAAGATGCGCCTGTTGGGAATACCTACAGTAGTAGACCGTCTGGTGCAACAAGCCATCAACCAAGTACTGACTCACATCTATGAGAAGCAATTCTCCAAGACGAGCTACGGCTTCCGTCCGAGAAGAGGATGCCATGACGCACTACGAGGAGCGCAAAGGATAATCAACGAAGGCTACATATATGTAGTAGACCTTGACCTTGAACGCTTCTTCGATACCGTGAGCCATAGCAAACTCATAGAAATTCTCAGCCGTACGATAAAAGACGGCAGAGTGGTCAGCCTTATACACAAATATCTCCGAAGTGGTGTAATGAACAAAGGCTTGTTTGAAGCGAGCGAGGAAGGTACTCCCCAAGGAGGACCGCTAAGTCCGTTGTTGAGTAACATCATGCTCAACGAACTGGATAAGGAACTTGAACGCCGAGGGCTTCCCTTTGTACGCTATGCCGATGACTCGATGATATTCTGTAAGTCCAAGAGGACTGCAATGCGAGTGAAGGAGTCCATAACCCGATTTATAGAGAATACTCTATATCTCAAAGTCAACAAGGAAAAGACCGTAGTGTCGTATGTGCGCGGAGTGAAATATCTCGGCTACTCCTTTTATGTGATGAAAGGCAAATGCCAACTCACGGTACATCCCAAATCCAAAGCCAAGATGAAGTCAAAGTTAAAAGAACTGACAAGTCGCAGCAACGGATGGGGATATGCCAAGAGAAAGCAAAAGCTGAAAGAATACATAAGAGGTTGGGTCGGCTATTATCACCTTGCCGATATGAAGTGTCTCTTGCGTGTAACAGACGAATGGCTAAGGCGTAGAATCCGCATGTGTATATGGAAAGCTTGGAAACTTCCGAAGACAAGAATAAAGAACCTTGTCCGATGTGGCATCAACAAATATGATGCAAGAAGATGGGGGTATGTTAAGGGATATTGGAGGGTCAGTGGCTCACCGATAATGCACCTTGCGGCTTCATCACAGAAACTGTACCAAGCAGGCTATCCAACGCTGATGGGTTCATATCTCGAATGGCACCCAAAATAGGAACCGCCGTATGCGGAACCGCATGTACGGTGATGTGAGAGGACGGTAAACACGAAAATAGGAGATAAACACCTATAATTAGTGTTTACCTCCTACTCGATTATATGCTCAAAAAAAGTTTTAGCGGACAGCAATAATAATTTTTGGTTTCCTCGTTGCGAACCGTTTCTACCTTTCCAGTATAGCGTGTTTCATGCTTCAGTTTGTCGCCCTTCAAGATAGCACCGCCATTCTCTGTCGCTTCAGTCTTGATACGATAGACACGGGCATCCACATTCACACCGTCCACGATGGACTGTTCAAGAGTATAGTTTACAACGATATTGTTATTGAAGAATGCTTTTGTCTCTAGTACTGGCGTTGCAGTCAAGCCGATGAGTTTGGCTGTGTTAAAGTATTCCAACACTTTCTTCCAGTTGCCATAGATGGAACGGTGACATTCATCAATGATGATCAGGTCGAAGAAATCAGGAGGCAAGGTCATAGTTCCTGACAATTGTACCTCACTCGTGGTGGTATCTTCATCGTCATCATCATTATCCACGATTTCCTGTCCTGTAAGGAGAGAGAACAGGCGTTGTATCGTCGAGATGACCACGTTGCTGTCGGATGGAACCTTGGCCGATTTCAAACGATTTACCGTATAGATAGTATTGAATGGTTCACCATTCTCCGTTAGGCGGAACATTCCGAACTCACCCTCTGCTTGTTTTCCGAGGTTGTTTCGGTCAACGAGGAAGAGTATTCGCTTCATGGGGGTGAAAGCCAATAAGCGATAGGCAGCCAGACAAGCAGTATAAGTCTTGCCGGCTCCCGTTGCCAATACTATCAACGCTTTTTTCTGTCCATTTCGAAAGCTGTTCTCCAATTCCGAAATGGCTTCATATTGGCAATCGCTCAAACCTTTCTTTTTCAGCGTAGGCAAACCAGCGTAAAGATCATCAATCCCCAACATCTTTACAATTTCCTTGGGTGTATGGATGCGGTTCAATTCTATGAGTTCACCATCTTCATCACGGAAATCGCGGAAGATGGTTTCTTCTCCATTGGATTGATAGATGATTGGCAATGGTCGAGAATAGGCTTTGTAGCATTCAGGTACACCACGAGCATATATGTCTGCTTGTTCACAAACCATATCAGAAGTAACATCTACCTCCTTTCGCTTAGCTTCAAGTATGCCAACAGCCATACCATTTACGAATAAGAAATAATCCGCTTCTCGGTTTCCTTCAAGCAGGCCTTCTCGAATAGCCGCAGCGGTTAAAGTGGGAGAATAGAAATCCCTATCTACCACCTTCCAACCAGCGTCTTCAAACATCTGGTCTATCTTGACTCTTGCTTTTTCTTCTGGTGTCATTCGCTGGAATTTTTATGACATTCACTTCAATCTTCCTTTTTGCCAATTTATGTTTTTTACACTAGCCAAATTCTTTTTGACAAGTTCACGCATACTCATTAAAGAACCTGATATAACGGATTCTGTAGCCACACTATTATTCGAATGGGATGGCATAGCATTATTACGCGTCTCTTTTTTTTCACTATATATTGTAATCATCGCTATTCTAATTTAGTGCGTTCAAAATAATGAGGATTCAATTCTGCGGAAAAATAATGTTTCCTTTTAAGCCAAACAAAACCATCTCCTTTAGTTATTACTGCAACATCTACAGGACCACCAACGCTTTCTTCTTCAGATGTGATTCGGCGTTTTAAATATGTCATTCGCACAAGACTTTCAGCCATATCTGCTAAATCTTCTTTGCTCAAATATGATACCGTATTAACTAATTTAGCAATATAATTCTCTTGAATAAACTGATCCATGCCTTGAGCGTAAAGATTCGTATAATTCTCCAGATCAATATTAAGCAACGCTTTTTTCAATACTTCTGGCGCTCCAGCAGAATCCAATTGTGAAATAATTTCATTTCTCAGTACGGTGATAGATGCTTTATAACTTTCATAAAACTTCTTCCGAAGTTCATCGTCAAATCCTCGAATTACAGTGTTTGCGACGTCAGTTTGTGCGAAAGGTTCAACGCATGCATTGTCCTTGTTGGAAACAGCATATCCACTTTTATTCGTATATTTTATTCTTCCATCAAAAGCCGCGCTTATTACGAAAGAGTAATAGGAAGGGAACAAGTCTTCTTCTCCATATCCCCAGAAAATAATCTCAGTATTGACAAGATAAACGTGGACTGTAGAGACAATAATATTGTATAATGATTTGATAAACTGCTGTAAAAAGTTCTTGGTGCATGATTCAGACTCCAATGGCTCTTTTAATATTTCTTCTACAATCGGTTTTGCATAATCCGAGAATTTTTCAAGTGTATAATCAGTAAATTCAGTGGCACGATTAGCAGAGAAATACAAATTGTCGAAATATTCAAGTTTATCTTGTATTTTGCGGAACAAATCATCTTCCAATAATTCCTTGCCATTCTCTTCCAGTTCTTTTCTTGATATATCGATGACTTCTTCGAAAAAACCGTTTATAATGACTCTGAGATTAAGAATTTGGTCATCAACCAAATGAGACATTACATGCGTTTTTACAAACTCAAAGAAGAGGGGAGGATATTCATTGAGATGCTTACATGAAGTTTCACCTATTTCTTTTCGAAACAGCTTGAATATGTCTTCCCATGGCATACCAAGAAAATCCAAATTGCCACAAATACATATACCTACATGGTTATGTCTTGACAATTCGAATATCTTATTTGCATGATTCGTGATTTTATGCTTAGAAGATACCGTATGTGTAGCAGCACTATCTGCGGCAAATGCTACTCCTCTACGATTTATCGTACCAACAATTGCTGTCATACCAATATTCTATCTTTTAATAATTTCACTTAGTTTCTTTCCATCTGCGTCTTTCCAATCATCCCAGCCATTGCTTGGACGACCAAGTACAAAACTTGATGCCCCACTTGGGCTATCAAATGGCACATCATGGAGAAGGATTATCTGTCCTTTGTCATTTTTACAATGTTCTTTTACGAATAAGTCGCGTGAAGCTAAGGACCTGAAACTCTTTACCACTTCGGTCGCCAACAAACTTCCTTCAAGAAGTATGAATTTCCCAGTCTGCTCATCGTAGAAGCCAGAACCTTGTGCAGGGCGGTCAGAAGACTTCACAAAGTACATGTGCTCTGAACGTGTTTCTTGTTTCACGGCCTCAAATATTCCGCATCCATAAAATCTACATAGCAGTTGTATGTCGCGGAAGAAAACTTCCATATCATTGACTCGGAAAGGAGCAATGTTTGGTTTTCTAGGGTTGGCACCATTCAAAAGTTCATAAGACCCTGCGTTTTGGGCTGCTTCAATGCCAAGATATTCTAGATATTTTACATCATCACCATAAATCTTGTGATTATCAGAAATAAACACCAGGGCGATGCTCCAGAAATCTTTTTTTTGAACATGATCGTTCTTGCGATTAGCAAAATCTGTTGTTTGGCCTATATACGCTTGTGGCTTATTTTTATCTGGAGAACCAAGAAGAATGTAAAAGGCTGGTTGTCCTGAGATATCATTGATAGTATTGGCCAATGTGATTTCTTCGCGAGGAATTACATAGAGGTGACAAGTTGAATTTGCCCCCATATAGATATTCCTTGCTCCATCGAGCTTGCCATCAAGAAGCTCTGTATGTATGGTGAAAGTGTTCTTGGTCTTCATGGCTTTCTGTCTATTCTAATGAGTTCTGTATAATCTATATCAAGTAGATTAGCTATTTTTTCTATAGATTCCAATGATGGTTGTGAAGAATTGGTACACCATTTTGAGACTGTAGTCGGTGCACAGCCCAATTGTTCAGCTAACCATTTATTGGTTTTCTTTTTCTCGGCCAAAATCACTTTCAAGCGGTTCAAATCTCTTGCTTCTTCCATGCTTATTCTATATTATTATGGCGCAAAGATAATAAATTATTCTCAAAAACAGCTCTGTTTTAAGGAAAAAGATACAAATTATTACACCTTTAATGAATTATTTTCATTTTATAGACTTTTTCTATAACCTGTTAGAATTCACTCGATGTGAACTAGTGGAATTAGGAATTGTTGTGAAGTTATTCGCTGACACCAATCATATTTGAAGTTTTTACTCAGTTTAAGACTGTAATTTGGCCACCATTGATGTTTTGTACGTTAAAATAATGCCAATATTGGCAGTTTTTTGGTGTAAAACTTGCATAATACAATAAAAAACAATATTTTTGTACCGTAAAAAGTTGCCAATACTGGCAATAATATAATATCGAACAATGGAGATAAAAAGAGATCGATATCTAAAAAAACTGATTGATAGCCGTCAGAATGGCTTTATCAAAGTGGTAACAGGAATCCGCAGATGTGGCAAGTCGTATCTGCTGAACGTCTTGTTCTATCACTACCTATTAGATAATGGAGTGACTGATGACCACATCATCCGCATTGATCTTGAAGACCGCATGAACAAGGAACTGAGAAATCCAGACACTATGCTTCACTATGTTCATGACAGAATCAAGGACAAAGAACTGTATTACATCATTATTGATGAAGTGCAATTGATGGATGAGTTTGTGGATGTATTGAACAGCTTCCGGCATGTTGATAATGCTGACACATACGTGACAGGCAGTAACTCTCACTTCCTATCATCAGACATTCCTACGGAATTTCGTGGTCGAGGAGAGACTATTCATGTTAACCCATTGTCTTTTGCGGAGTTTTATTCTGCCGTTGGCGGTGACAAGCAGGATGGATGGCGTGAATATTACACCTATGGAGGTTTGCCACTTATACAGTCTTTTGAGACCGAAGAAAAGAAAATCAACTACTTGAAGGGGTTGTTTGAAACAGTTTATTTGGCAGATATTATCGAAAGGCATAAAATCAAAAACGATAATGAACTACGTGAGTTGGTGCTTATTTTGGCATCATCTATTGGCGCTCCTTGCAATCCTACTAAATTATCGAACACCTTCAAAAGCGTTAAGAATGTAAGCATCGGTAGTCAGACGATTGCGAATTACCTCACCTATTTGTCCGAATCGTTCCTGCTGAACAAAGCTATACGTTACGATATAAAAGGGAAGAAATACATCAACACGCTCACGAAATATTATTTTTCAGACATCGGTTTGAGAAATGCCATCCTTGATATGCGCCAACAGGAAGAGACGCACATCATGGAGAACATCATCTACAACGAACTTATCACACGTGGCTATAGTGTAGATGTTGGAATGGTGGAAATCAAGAAGCAGGACAAGGATGGCAAGTGGGTTCGTATTCAACTTGAAGTGGACTTCATCGCCAGCCTCGGCAGCAAGAAATATTATGTGCAGTCGGCATTGACCATACCAGACAGGGAGAAAGAGATACAGGAATCTCGCTCACTTACAAACATTAATGATTCTTTCAAAAAGGTTATCATTGTGAAGGACCACATTATGCCACGTCGCAATGAAGAAGGCATACTGACAATAGGTATCTTCGACTTCTTACTCAAAGAGGACAGCTTGGATTTATAATCATTCTTGTATAGCGCATAAATTATGGTGAAGTTTTTCAAAATAATAGAGAAGATAGTTTGGATTATTGCAGCATTGACAATAGCTGCTGTCCTGGCAATGGTCTTCATTGGTGCTTTTGCTAATCTCGACAAAGCCCAGTTTGACTGGTCTTCTTATATTCCGTATTTCTATGGTGCAGCGGCTGTGGTTGTTCTCTATAAGATTGTTGTCTTGTACTACACATCCTTCTATCAGACAGAGATAGATGAGAAGATTGGGATGTTAGTCTCTTTGGACGATGAGATGAAAAAGTTTCGTGCCAATTCGCAGGTGGGTTCCCTTCCTGATGCCAAATTTGAGGCTATCATGGAAGCGGTGAAACAAATTCCACAAACTGATGCAAATGCTATTTTGACAGTTCTTCAAGAGCGAATTCCCTCGGTTGTACAGACATTGGTTGACCAACAGGTTGCAGAGATTAAACGGAACCTAATGCTCGAAAACGAGAAACGGATGCGTGAAATCAATATTCTGTCTGCAAATGTATCGGATGTGCTGGAAAGACGAGAGCATCTGCTCAACCTTGAAGCAGAAATCAAGCGATGCCAGGAAGAAGAACGAAAGAGGCGACTGACCAATACAGAAGAGTACACTATGCTTGTATTCTCGCTTGCTGGTACTCCTGTAGAAGATGTAGAAAAAGTATGCGACGTTGTCAAACTATTTATTGAGACAGGCCATGTATCTGCCAACAAGGATTTGGCATTCCATTGAATAAGAAACTACGCAATGCTGAGTTGAAACAGTTCGTCACTAATATAATAAGGTATAACAAGAAAGATAACCTTGATGGTGACTCTTTCCTCCAAACCGCATTCTGCGAATGGTTCAGTGGCAAAAAAGAGAACATCGCCAAGAACTACTCTGTGCTACCCAAGGACTCACTAGTGTCAAAAGATGGTGTGGAAGCGGATTTGATAATATTACGTAAGTTAATCGGAAAAAAATCAAGATAATGGAGATAGAGTTCTTATTAATAAATTTGTTGTAATATGACATTAACAGAATCCTTTCAAAGTTTTTGCGACAATCTTCAAATTAGTTCTTATAAAAGAGGTATTGTTGCATCAAGACACGATGCCGTCGCTAAACGTGTAAATCTGGATTTCCGAGGTATAAGCGGTTCTACGGCAAACACTTTATATGTTGGATCATATGGACGTAATACTGCAAATGGATATTTCAGTGATGTTGACATGATAATGATTCTACCTTATTCTACATACGTTCAATATAATGGATATAGAAATAATGGTCAATCCGCATTATTAAACGCCGTCAGAAACTCTATTTTAAAAACTTATCCAAGTACATGCGTAAAAGGAGACGGGCAAATAGTTGAAGTAAGTTTTGCTGATTGTATGAAATTCGAGATTGTGCCCGCATTTGAGTGTGAAGATGGAAGTTTCTATCATGCCGATTCAAACAACGGAGGCTCGTGGAAGAAAACAAATCCCCGTCCAGAGATTAAAGCTGTCAGTGATGCTGATATCGCTTATAACAACAATGTTCGTCGATTATGCCGTATGGCTCGTTCTTGGAAGCATTATTGTAATGTTGATATAAAAAGTTGTCTCATAGACACCCTTGTAATTCGTTTTATGCGTCAATGGGCTTATCGTGACAAATCATATCTATATTACGATTTTATGAGTAGGGACTTTTTCAAGTATCTTGCAGACCAAAAAGAAAATCAGTATGTATGGTACGCAGAAGGGAGTGCTCAGGCTATATATAACATTAGTAACTTTAGACCCAAAGCTAAGAATGCATATAAACTGTCATTAGAGGCTATTTCGGCAGATAATGAAGGTAAAGAGTGGACAAGAAATCAAAAATGGAGAACTATATATGGAAACAGATTCCCAAATTAAAATCTATTATGAACAGATAGAATTCTGCTATGGTAATGTAGAATGGACTCACAAAATTCATGAGAAAGCGGCAGATATTTTCACCATCATCAATAAAGTTTTGAGGTGGATACAGCTTTTGTTATCGTTTTTTGTTAGTGCAGATGTCGTTTCTCAGATGAATACCGAATTGCCTGTAATACATTGGTATCTTGTTGTTTGTTCGTTGTTGTTAATGCTTGCTAACACAATTTCAAAAGCATTTGACTTCAGTGGTCTTGCAAACAAACATGTCATCACTGCAAATTCCCTTTTGGGATTAAGAGAAGATTATCGATCATTCAAGAATGATATTCTTGCAGGAGTGTACACAATAGATGAAATAAGAGCAAAGCGAGATGAACTACAGAACGCAGTACAGGAAGTGTACAAAACTGCTCCCCGTACTTTCGATAGAGCTTACAAGAAAGCTCAAGCAGATTTTAATGCTGGTAAGGTAACATTTGAGCACCTGCCAGAGAAATAACTGTATAATTCTGTAATTTAATCAAAATCTATTCAAGTATGAGCGGAATATATTATATCAGCTAGATGATATGTTTGAGGATTATGTATCACGCAAATTCAAGAGCTTAAATCTGTAGGATTCCGCAGAAGAACTTTAACGGCATAGATATTTTTTTGTACCTTTGCACCAACAAAAGAAAGGAATATATAGAAAAGGACAAGATAGAATAGGAAGAGCATCACACGGATGTTTCTCGATATTTGTTGATTGATAACATTAAGGATGCTTATGGCGTTCCTTATTTGTACCAAAATCTCTGTAAGTCGATGATAATCAGTGGTGGCTAATTTTGAGGAGGTTAAGTAACGATACGCAGTATTCCTCATTCAATAAGGAGTAGATACATAAAAAGGGTGCATTGCTATTCACATAATGATTAGCAGTGCACCTTTTTGTGTAACTTTATATGTCCTAAACTATTGCCGTCCGGTAAAACGTGGAAGCGCAAACGCCCAATGATTGCTGAAGATGATAGCATCTGCAGTAACAGGAGAACTTGGAAGAAGATTTTGCAGACTGACTTTGACACTGAGGCAAAGCATTTGTATTTAGAGAAGCTACAGACGAGTCCCTCGGAGATTAAAAGTTTAGATAAACAAGCCCCAAAAGAAGCAAAGGCTATGAAAAAGAAATTACAAGGTAAGATAAGGTTGAATGACATACATGAACTATGTCGTATGACACAAGGCAAGGACAACAACCATCGGAAAGAAGAGCTATACCAAATTACTTTTGATGAAGATGACCGTGTGGCGTTCAATGCCTTACATGCCATGTCGCATTTCGACTTAGCCAACAATGAGTGGCTTTACTGCAAACACGACAACTTAATAGATCGAGTGATGAAGGAAAAGCATGTTGGCAAATGCCGTTTGATGCTCAACCTTCTTCTTCGTCAACCATTCGAGAAAGACTTACTCCGTCCTGACTTCATCGATTTCTGCATAGCCAAGATTTCGGCTTGTGCCCAACCCTATGCTATCCGAGCCTATTGCATAAAACTTGCCTATGAACAAATGAAATATTATCCAGAGCTCCTTGAAGAGTTAAAGATGGCACTGGATATGCTGAACCAAGAGGCTTTGTCTCCTGGACTGTTATCAGCAAAAAGGCAGATTATGGAGAAAATCAGAAAGGAACTTGGGGATCGCACGTTGAATAAGTAGACTAAAGAGTCTACAAGCAACTTCATACGCCGAGGGTATCTTTGACATAGGTTGATTCCTTCTTTTGATGGCAAAACCACATAATTAGCAAAAAGCGTGCAGCTCAATGAGCTGCACGCTTTTTGCTTGTCAAGTGTTATAGAAGCGGAGTGTTCGCTAAAATGATAATATATAGATGATGATACATTCTCCACCTATTTCTCTGCATTTCTTGTCCCGAACAACTCGCGTGTCAATTTACTTCACCATCACTTTCATGCTTTTACCTCCTGCTTGTACTACATAACAATGGGCGGGCAACATGAGCGATAACGTTGTTACTTGATTGCTATAAACAATACGCCCATCAGTGGTGAACACACTTACTAATTGCGGCTGCGGACTTTGCACACAGAGTTTCCCATTCTCAGCCCATACCTTCAACGACGATTGCTGAACGGGCACTATTGATGCTGCAACGGCATCATCAGCAAACATTTGCCAGGTCGTGCCACTTGCTACCAACTGGTAACCATCGGGCGCGGTGGCAGGGGCTGCTGTGCCAATGCGTGTTATAAGTTGACCATTATGGCCAATGGCATGACTTTCATAGTAGGTGCCGCGCTGCGTTACCGTCACATCGCTTTCGGAGTGCAAACCTACGGCACGACGCACGGCTATCATGCGATTAATAGCATCGTGGTCTGCTCCCACCCAATGGGGCCAAAACACACATGGTATGCCTGGCGATGAGAGGAGGAAAGCATAAGCGGCTTGAATGTTGCCCGTGTACTTATTGCCGTCACGATAAGTGTCATGATTATCGACAAAGGTTATTGCATAACGATTGTAATTGTGGTGATGTATCATTCCCGCCGGGCGCCAGGTGGTTTTATTCTCTATCCACGACATGTTGGCATAGTTGTTTTTGGCCAGGCCATTGTTGAGTGCAGCATACTTTGACGGGAAATCAAAAGCCATGCTTTGACGCCCTGTGGCTTCAATCCAAGCTGCCACGGGGTCATAACCTCCGTCCCAATACTCGCCTACAGACAAATAAGGATGCGTGGCGGCATTGTATATGCCTACATATTTGCCGTCATAGCCCTTGCAATAGTCGTAGCGCCAACCATCATAGCCAAATTCGCCATGCAACCATTTAAGGTAAGCCTCAACATCTTGTTGCACGTAGGGTGATGTGTGGTCTAAGTCGCGTGCGCCATTCCAATTCTCGCCCGTATCATTAGCCCCCTTAGCCGTACCATACCATGCTCCTGCACTTTTATCTGTATTGATTTCATCGTTGGCACATATGTGGTCGGTGGTAAGCTGGTAGGTGCCATAAGTTCCGAAATCGTCTTTCGTAAAGTTTCCCCAACCAGTGTCACCTGCCCTATGATTAATAACGATGTCGGCTATTACCTTTACGCCCTTGGCGTGCATGGCACTGATGAGGGTTCTTAAATCGGACGCTGTACCCCAACATGAGTTTTGATTATTCCACTGACGCGGGTGGTAACCTACATTACTACCACCCACTGCGTCGCCACCCTCAGCACTGGCTGAAGGGGGCAACCATACGAGATTGAAGTTCTGACTTATTTCGTCAACCCGTTGGGTCAACTGTGTCCACCCCGTTTGCTTTTGCGAGTTCCAGTAAAAGCCTTGTAACATCACATCCTCACTTTCGGCTGGAGCCTGAGCAAATAAGGACAGAGGCAGCCACGATGCTATTAAGAGTATACACTTTTTCATTGACATACGCACTTAATGCAAAGAACTCCACCCTTGCAAGGGATGGAGTTCTTGCTTGTTCTTACTAATGAATCATTTATAATTTGCCGTGATGCTATAGTTCATTTCATAAAGGTCAACCTTTATGGTGAACGAGGTAGCGCCTTTGGGTTCAACAAGGTGCCAAGAGTATTTGCCACCGCCAATTACGAACTTGCCTTCAGTGGCTTCACAGTCATTGGTTGGAGCGCAAAGGCAATTACTTTCATTGGCCCAGTCAAAGTTGCCATCAGCACCAAAGCCAGATTCGGGAGCTATTTTGAACCAATGCCATTCGCCTTTAGCTGGAACCGTTACGCTAAACACGCCATCAGCCTCCTTGGTCATGGGGTGACTCTTGTCTATGCCCAACACGCCTATGTAATAATAGGCTGATTCAATCACTGGAGCTACAGGCTTCACCTTCACCTCAATGTTCTTGCTTGTGCTCACGCGGTCTGTTTTATCATCTGACGTCCAGGCATACACTGTGGCCTTGAGGGTGAGTGTGCGCAGCTCAGGACGGCGACCAAACTCTTGAGTTACAATGTTGGTTACATCGGCTGTGGCAACCTTGCCTTCATCGTTTACGGCAAGCGGTGTCAAACTGCCATCGTTGCCTACCACGTCAAGGGCAAATGAGTCGGTTACGAAGCCCTCGGGTTGCTCAATTGTGTACTGTGCCAGTTCTATGCTGTCGGCTGTTACTGTGCTCATATCTATGTCGGCACAAGGGGTAATGTTGAGCATAATATTCTGTGCCTCCTCCTGCGGATTGCTTTGCGGAGCTTTCCAGTCAGTATAGTCTTCGTCGCAAGCTGTCAAGCACATGAGTGCCATCAAGCCAAATATGATTTTCTTGAACATAATCTTTCTGTTTTGAAGTTGAGGAGTGGAATGAACTACAAGGAGAGCTACTCCACCCCTCAAACTATTGTTTACTCCTTAATAAAGCGGAAGGCTCCTGTTATATCATTTACAATAACCAAATAATCGGCCTCGCTCTTGATGCTGATATTTCCACCACCGCTCTTGACTCCTACACCATAGTAGCCAGACTTGCAACTGGGCGTTTCGGCATATTTACTACCTATTTCCATTCCCCAATTATTGGCTTGGAATTTGAGTTCGGTAGCAGCTGGCAAATGAATGCGGGTATACCAATCGTGGTTATTGGCGCCTACCATGGTGTTAACGGGAGTCAATGCTATACCGTCGCCCCAGTTATTGAAGCTGCCATTCAAGTAAAGCTGGCCATATGCAGGCACATCGTCTATTTTAGTAATGCTAATGCCATTGGCATCGCCATTAGCCACTGCCTTGGTGTCGATCGTAAGGTTGTAAATACCATTCTCGATAGGTGAAATGTTGGCCGAACCGCGATCATTAATCGTAAAGCTACCAAATTTAGCACCCTGGCCTATTTGTGTAAACCAATTATCAGTGAGCGAGCCACGCAGCTTAAATGTGCTACCTGCTGGCAAGTAACCTGTCCACGACACTGTGCCGTAACCAGTATCCTCGTCATAGCTATCGCCCGTGAGGTAAAGTGGCATAGTGGCTGTAATGAGCGCATCGCCCCAAGAGCCATCACCAAAGCAACTGCCCAAAAGATACCATGTTACGGGTTCGGCGATCTCCATGCGCTGGTAGTAAGGCAAGTAGGTCACTTTTACAATGTTAGAGTATACCTTGGTGGTTGAAGTTGTTTGTGCGCTCAATCGATAGTAAACGTTTACAGACGATGGCACGGCATCAGCTCGTTTCACGCCCAACTCACGCAACAAGAGCAAGTCAACATCGGCAGGAGCCAGTTTATATTCGCATTTTGTTTTGCCCTCGTCGTACTCCTTTACTTCTGCATTATCGGCAAACTTTAACTTGCCGTCGGCATCAGTCACCACCTCAGAGCCATCCTTGCTCACCACATACTGCAGTTTGTAGTTAGTTACAAGCGGCATGCCGCCATAGTCAGGCTGACTCCATGTAAAGGCTATCGAGTCGGTTGTATTTTTTAAGTCATAAGCATTACCCGCCAAAGCTGGTGTGTTGAGTGTAAAGCTATCGGGCATATGCAACACAGGGTTAGAGCCGTTATCGTCGGCACACGAGGCAAAGGCAAGGCCCAAGCTCAAGCCCAATGCTGCTGTTGACAATATCTTATATAGTTTCATGATATGCTGATTTTTGTTTGAAGTGAAAATGCTTTCAGTTGTTTAAGGTGAAGCTTGGAGGTTAGTCATAAAGGCAACCTCCAAGCCTCCATAGGCTTTAGCGTTCCTTGTTTATCTGTTTATTGTAGTTTCCTACCCACAGTTATCAGAACCTACGTTATAACCTCTAAACTCAAAACTTAATTATATCCTTCATTCTGCTTCAAGTTGGGGTTATTGCTCAAGTCGGTTTGTGGAATAGCAAACACCTTGCGGAATGACGGGAACGATGTGCCATTTGCGTCGCCTCCCATAAACTCCCACTTGTAGTCAGACTGTCCTGCAAACTTGTTAAAGCGGATAAGATCCATACGTCTGCGTCCCTCGAACCAGAACTCGCGTGCCCACTCAGCACAAATATCGTCAAGTGTAGCATTATTCAATGGGGCAGCATGTGCTCTATCGCGCAAAAACTTGAGTTTGCTATCAGCATCAGAGTTCGGGCCAAGTTTACGAACCGAGGCCTCTGCATAAGTGAGGTAAGCCTCCGCCATACGCATCAAAGGCAGGTCTGTGTCAACATAGTCAATGGCCGATGTCCGTGCACCATCTGAACGCACATTGCGGAACTTTACGCTCGTGAAGCCATAAGCTATATCACCCACCTTAGTTATATGCTGTTTGTAGCCCTTTGAGTAGAACAATGCACGATCGTCATTGGCAGCTCCTGTCATGGTGGCTATGCTGCCCGTTTCGGGAGCTGCAGCACCATTAAAGAACTGATCTACGAGTTTACTCTTAATTTGTAAACACTTGCCCCAGCTGTGATTCGTGCCTGACGGCACATCAGTGTCCATATCGTTTTTATCGTCATATGAGGCTTGAATCAACATTTGAGTACCGCCATCAGTTTTGGTAATAATGCCGTCTTGCAACACGGGCAGAATGTCCTCATACTGTGCACCATTGCTATTATTGTCGGCCAAGAATAGCATTTGGTAAGCACTATACTTTTCGCCCGTTGTCGGATTGGTAGCACCATTGAGGTTCAAGTGGTAGTAACCATTCTCCAGCACCTTATTAGCATAAGTCATGGCATCATCGTTGCGTTCATGCCCCGTGTACACCTCAGCGTTCAAATAAAGGCGTGAGAGCAGCAACCACACAGCCACCTTGTCGGCACGGCCGTAAGTGTTGCGTCCGGGGTCGGCCATTTTGTCCTCAATGTCGAGCAGTTCCGACTCTACAAAGTCAAAGAGTTGCTGACGGTTGTAGTAGACGGCATTGTCTGATGACACCTTAGTACAGAAGGGACCTGCGCCAAAAATATCGAGCACAGAGGCATAGTTATAAGCCCTGATAAATCGGGCCTCAGCCAATCGCTGGGGATCCTTGCCTATGTCGTTGATGTAAGAGTTGCAAAGCGTAATGTTAAAGTAAAGGCGATAGTAAAGGCCCAAGGCAAACGCATTGCTGGCAGTGTAGTTGTTATACATCAACTCCGACACACCACCATCGTTGGCCGCGTATACCCATGCAGCCTCGTCGCTGGTAAACTCATTTAAGTACCATTGCATACGATAATACTGCGTACCACCCTCATCCTTCATCACACTTGGGGGGATATCAGGCTTTCCGGCATTGCCTTGCTGGCCTGTCAGGCAGAAGGTGGCATAAAGCTTGTTGAACAAGGCATCATCGTTAGCCACCTGTGTTTGCTGCGGGTTGATAGGCGTCACATCAAGGTCGCCCGTACATGAAGTGATGGTCAGGCCACAGGCACAAGCCATCAACGCGGCATATTTTCTTATATTGAGTTTCATTGTAGTAGCGGTTTTAGAAGTTAAGGCTTACGCCCACAATGCAAGTGAAGGGACGCGGATAAACGTTGCTGTCATAGCCACCATCAATTTCGGGGTCAAGTCCCTTGTACTTGGTAATGGTAAACACATTTTGTGCCGTAGCATAAACGCGGCCACTGATGCTGCTCTTGCCAATGCGGTCGAATGAGTATCCCAAGGTGATGTTGTCAAGTTTCAAGAATGAAGCATTCTGAATAAAGTAGTCTGAACATGAAGCGTTGGCACTTGAGCTGGTCCAGTCCTTGGCCAATTCATACTTAAAGGTGTTGTGCCAAGTGTTACCAGCATAAAGGCGGCTCATACCAGTGTTCACGTTATCACCAGCCTCTACACTATTGTACACGTAATTGTTCAAGCTGGCACGGAAGCCCAAGCCCAAATCCCAATGCTTATAAGTAAGTTTGGTGCTAAGGCCCATGGTTACGTCAGGATCAGACTTTTTGTAGAAGTAGCGGTCTTTATAGTCAATCACGCCATCAGCATTGCGGTCAACGAACTCACCAAAGCGAGGTTGTCCGTTCTCGTCGTACACCTGCTGGAACACATAGAAAGCACTGGCAGCCTCGCCAGCCTTCCAAGCCTTAATCATGTTGTCGGCTGTGGCTTTACCACCCGAGCAATAAGCGTTAGGTATGTAATAGTCAGGACCCTGTGAGGCTACGAGCTCGTCAATCTCATTCTTGTTCCAACCTATGTTGTACGAAACCTCCCAACCCCAATCGCGGGTTTGAACAGGACGTACGGTCAACATGGCTTCAACACCTGTGTTATGCAGCGAACCAATGTTGCTGAGCACGCTACTGCTAAAGTTTGAACCTACAGCTACAAAGCCCGTGTTCAACAAATTGGTTGTTTTGCGGTAATACCAATCGAGGTTGGCTATTACACGGTTATTCCAGAAACCGAGGTCAAGGCCTACGTTGTAAGTAGTCGTCTTTTCCCAAGTCAAGTCCTTATTATAAGCCTCCGGACGATAAGTTGTGCCATCACCTACTATAGGATAGAAAGCTCCGGCCACATTCTGTGAATAGTTAGGCATGTAAACATAGTCGCCATAGCCATGCTCTTGCTGACCTGTGACACCCCAGCCCAAACGAAGCTTCAAGTCGGTCACAGCCTTTACGTCCTTCAAGAAGTTCTCCTCCTTTACTTTCCAAGCAAAGGCGGCTGCAGGGAATAGGCCCCAACGCTGATCCTTTGAGAAACGTGATGAACCATCGTCACGCAGCGTGAAGGTAATGAGGTAGCGGTTCAACAAGCTATAGTTGAAACGGCCAAAGAAGCTAACCAAATAGTATTCGGTCTTGAACAAGCTGTTCTTCTCCGCAAAGTAGTTAGGATTGGTCAGTTCACCAGGGTGTGTCAAGTGAGTTGACGGGTAGTAAACAGGATAGCTAAAGTCCGATTCGCGGTGGAAGTGTTGCCACTCATAACCTAACATGGCATCAAAATGATGTGCCTCAGTAAAGTTCTTAGCGTACTGTGCATACATATTGAGCGAGAGGTTATACTTGTCGGCCTCATTCCACCCCTTGCTGCCATAGTACAGATGTCCATAGTCGGTGGGCAAACAAGTTTTATCACTATGGCCATGGGCCACTTCCATGCCACCATTCACGTGCAAGCGCAAGTCTTCAAAGCCATGCACCTTGTAGTCTAACTCAAGGTTGCCTTGCAATGAGCGGCTCTTGCCAATGTTCTCTTGCTGCAACAAGGTTGCTACAGGGTTACCGATAGCCTGGCTGTTGCTGGAATGTGTCCATTCGCTGTCACCAAAGTCTGCCGTAGCAGGCCATTGCCAGAAGCCACCATACTCCTTTGCCTCAGCGCGATCATCATAAATGGGCTTGGTAGGATCCATGCCCAATGCCTGACCGATGGCATCGGTGTTAGCATATGATGAGCGTGAATACATGAACTTACCATTGAGGTTAACCGACAAGTGATCTTGCAAGAAGGTGGGCGAAATATTGAAGCTACCCGTGTAACGGCTATAGTCTGACGTCTTGAGCGTACCCTTTTGGTTGGTATAACCAAAGCTTACGCGGTAGGGCATATTCTTAATGCCACCACTCAAAGTGATGTTATGGTCAGTTGATACAGCGGTACGGTAAATTTCCTTTTGCCAATCGGTGTCGGCAAAGAGGTGTTGGCCTGCTGCATTCCAATAGCCCAATGAGTTATAATACTCTGAAGCTTGCCAAGCAGCATCATCGGTCAGCCCCGTGCGACGACGCACCAAGTCTATAAACTCTTGTGCATTGAGCACATCCAGATACTTGGTATTGGTGCTTACTGACACATTACCATTGTACGACACATGCGGACGGGTATTTTTGCGTCCCTTCTTAGTCGTGATGATGATAACGCCATTCGAGGCACGTGAACCATAGATGGCGGTAGCCGATGCGTCCTTCAACACCGTGAAGGATTCAATATCGTTAGGATTAACCAGTGTGAGTGCATTGGGTGAACCTTCAAGGCCATCGTTATCCAGGGCAAGACCATCAATTACAATCAATGGGTCATTCTTAGCATTCAGCGAAGAGCCACCACGAATACGAATCGTTGCGGCACCACCAGGAGCGCCACTACTGCTTACCACATTAACACCTGCCACCTTGCCTTGAATCATATCTTGGGCTGAAGTTTGCAGACCATGGTTCTTATCATCAGGCTTGATAGCTGTTACCGAACCCGTCAGGTCATTTTTCTTAGCTGTGCCATAACCAATAACCACAGCTTCATTCAGCATTGAGTTATCCTCAAGCGTAATTACCACTGTGCCATCAGCTTTTACGGTAGCCGTTTTGTAACCAATATAGGTCACACGAAGGGTTGCGCCAGGCTTTACGTTAAGTTTGAAATTACCATTCGCATCGGTCAGCGTCATCGTTTTCGACCCAGGCACAGTTACAGTAGCATAGGCTACCGACTCGCCCGTAGTGTCTTGCACATGTCCGCTCACCGTGAGGCCCTGTGCCAAAGCACCGAGCGGAAGGCTTGCTCCTGCCAGCATCAGCGACAAAAGCTTGGAGTTGAGCATCTTCTTGTTCATGATATTAAGAAGTATTAGTGAATTGCGTGAAAGAATCTTTGAGCTTTGAGTTCTAAGGTTATAAGTTTTAAGGTTATAAAGTCACCTCTGCGTGTAGGACTCTCAAAGGTTACTTTATAACCTCATAACCTTAAAACTTAAAACTTATAACGCCTCCTACTGCGCTACAATGCTAATAGCAAAACCGCCACCACTTGCAGCATGCAGTTTCAAGTTCGTTTTGTTAGTCACCACCTTGCGGGTAATGGTATAAGCTTTAGGGTTTTTATCCCACGAAGCATCTTTGGCATCAGCATAAATGGTGGCCAAATATTTTTTACCAGGAGTAAGGAAGTCGAGTTTGAGTTGTGAAGTATGGCCATTCTCGTCAGCAGAACAACCTACAAACCAATTTTCAGAGTGCTTATCCTTACGGGCTATCGTTACATAGTCACCAGGTTCAGCCTCCAAGTAAACACTCTTTTGCCAATCAACAGGCACATCTTTGATAAATTGGAATGCGTCCATGTGCTCCTTATAATGCTCTGGCACATCGGCTGCCATTTGCAAGGGGCTGTACATGGTTACATACAAAGCTAATTGGCGAGCAATGGTTGTACGCACACGACTGGTGTTTGAAGGATTCATTTTTGAACAATCTGTTTCGAATATGCCCGGAGTGTAGTCCATCGGGCCACCAATCAAACGTGTAAAAGGCAATATCGTGGTGTGGTCCACCGAGTTGCCACCAAAACTCTCATACTCTGTGCCACGTGCGCTCTCGTTACCAATCAAGTTAGGATAGGTGCGGCATATACCTGTAGGACGAGTAGCCTCATGCGCATTAACCATTATTTTATAGTCGGCGGCCTTGGTTACGCAATACAAGTAGTGATTATTCATCCACTGGCCATAGTGATGTTCACCGCGTGGAACGATGTTGCCCACATAGCCACTCTTAACTGCGGGGTAACCATTGTCAACCATAAACTGGTAAGCCTTGTCCAGGTGGCGCTCATAGTTACGGGCCGAACCCGATGTTTCGTGGTGCATAATCATTTTCACACCCTTCGAGGCTGCATATTCATGAATTGCCTTGACATCAAAATCAGGGTAAGGCGTGACAAAGTCAAACACATAGTCCTTTTCATGTCCGAACCAATCTTCCCAACCAATGTTCCAGCCCTCAACAAGTACCGCGTCAAAACCATTTTCTGCAGCAAAGTCAATGTAGCGCTTCACATTTTCGGTATTTGCAGAGTGTGTACCGTTAGGCTTGGCATGTGCATAGTCGGTTTCGCCCAATTTTACGGTAGAGAAGTCATTGGTGTAAGCCCAAGTTCCCTTGTTGGTAATCATGTCCCACCAAACGCCAATATACTTGGTAGGCTTTATCCATGAGGTATCTTTTATTTTGCAAGGCTCGTTCAAGTTGAGCGTCATGCGCGATGCCAATATGTCAGCACCATGTTCACCTGCTATGACAGTACGCCAGGGCGATGTGCACGGGGCTTGCAAGTAACCCTTGTCGCCGCGTGCATCTGGGGTGAGCCAGCTTTCAAAGGTCATTGTCTTGTCATCATAGTTAAGGTGCATGGTTGAATAGTCAATACAAGCAGCTTCATGCAAGTTTATGTAGAGTCCGTCCTGACTCTTCATCATAAGGGCTGTTTGCACCCCACCCTGCCATATAGGGGTTTGCGATGAGTTCTGCGTCACCGCGCCCTTCATCAGTCCACGAATTTCACTAAGCTTGCTGGTAACGGTTTCATACTCTTGCGTGTCATAGTCGCCAGGTATCCACCATGCGGTGTGGTCGCCTGCCATAGCAAACTGTGTGTGTTCCTCTTTTATGGTAAAGTAGGTAAGATTCTTCTGTGCCGGGAATTCGTACCTGAAGCCAAGTCCGTCGTCAAACATACGGAAACGTATCTTTATTTCACGTTCGTTCTTTGGCTGCGACAGCGTAACACACAATTCATTATAATGGTTGCGAATGCTACTTTCCTCGCCCCACACAGGTTGCCACGTTTCATCAAAAGTAGCCGTAGTATGGTCAGTTTCAACAAAGCCTGTCATGAGATCAGCCTTTTGGGCCAACTTCGAAGCATCGGCACGTGTCTTAAACTCAAAGTCTTGTGCCTTGTTGGGGTCTTCCTGTTTGAGTTCCAGCCCAAGGTGCGAGGGCTTAATAATATCCCGCCCCTTATATTTTAGGTAATATGTAGGACGACCTTGTGCGTCGAGTGAAAAATTCATTTTGAAATTTCCATTAGGCGACTGTAAGTCTTGCGCCGCTGCTGTCATTGATATGCAAGCAAGCGATAGGGTAAACCATAAATTCTTCATAATGTTTTGCCTATGTTGTGGTTGCTATGTGTTACTACTTCGTATGATTTTGTTTGCGAAAGCTTTTGCTCATTTCGCATTGCAAAACTACTATTAAGAATTTGTGAATAAAAGGAGGTACAACTAAAATATAAACGTTTCAAAAAGCATTGTCGCTGATATTCAACAACTTACAATGTTTCTCACACCTATAATTTATAAACCCAATATAAGGGAGCCGCTCTCATAACTTGCTGTTTTGCCACATCTACAATACATGATTATGTGTTATAAAGCATGTTTTGTGACTTCCGTTAACAATATACACAGTTCTTATCACAACAAGTTGGCCCGTAATCGATTCAGAACTCAAGTTTCGGATTTAGCAAGGGCGGGCTGAAAGCCCAATGGAGCACTTAGCCCAGGGCAAGCGAAGCGACACCCTGGGTATCGCGTGTTGGAGTCGTCGCGCCCTGTAAGGGCAAAAGCTTTAGGACATGGCGCAGGTGTTGAACAAAATATACATACGATGCTCCTCTTTAAGACCGCTAAATCAGCTATCAAGTAAGAATAACAACATAAAGGGTTAAAG
>OHLP01000009.1_pt1 | contig 127395 bp, 163 predicted proteins | sample 1569111 | NCBI WGS metagenome assembly OHLP01 (sample SAMEA3879504, study PRJEB24766) | human gut metagenome | biome: human-associated habitat; feature: feces | place: USA | collected 1985/1987 | reverse complement strand
GTAGAGCACCTGACTCTTAATCAGGGTGTGCAGGGTTCGAGCCCCTGGAGGCGCACTCAAAGGTACCGGTTTTATGGACGTATGAGCCATAGGGTTGGTGCTTTTTTATTATATCATAGTTAAAGGGTCAAAAGGTATCATGTCATTATTTGGATAGGCTGGCAGCTCAGGCACATAAAAGTGAAATTAATATTGAAATTTTAAAATAATGAGTTTATACTGTTGAATAGGAAAAAAGTAACATTTGGAAAGACGCTTTGGTCGGAGTAAAATATGATGAACGCGGTAGACAAATATTCAACAGACAATATAGCGGATAACGAAATGATAATTGCAGTAGATGACGTGGTAAAGAAGGACTATGATAGTGCGGTTGTACGCATAAAGAAAGCGCTTGCACGCTTGAAGAGCACAGGTCACGTTGAAAAATATGCAGAGTATCTCAATATCCTGGGATTGGTATATGAGCTTGAGAACGATGAGTCAAAAGCCTTTGAATGTTATCTGGAGAGCCTTGCCACGGCAGAAATTATCCGCTCGAGAGATCTTAAGGCTATGGTTTACAGCAATATCGGTTCAAGCTATAGCAAGATGGGAAGAGATAAGGACGCGCAGAGATATTTCAACGATGCCAGAGACGAATATGACAGTTCCTCAGAAAAATCTGAAGAATGTCATAAAAGCTGGGTCATGTTTGACTATATAAATCATGCGATTAATGACAGATATGTCGCATTATCTTGAAGCAATCAACTTGCAGATAGGGTTTCCGGCAGCAGAGAATTTCTCCTCGTACTCGGTCATGATGTTGCCCTCATTCATTGCGGCGTCATGATGCAGGTCGCGTGTACTGGCGTCGAGGTGCCATTTATCAGAGCTTTCAATCTCTTCCAGAGAGAAGGTGAAGAGGTCCTGGTTGTCAGTCTTGAACTCTATACGTCCGTCAGGTGCGAGAAACAAATCATATCTGGCAAGAAATTCGCTTGAGGTGAGGCGTCTTCTTGCGTGCCTGTCCTTCGGCCATGGATCGGAAAAGTTCAGGTAAATGCGGTCAACCTCATTGCGGTCAAAAATATCCGGAAGAGTTGCGGCATCAATGCACAAAAAGTGCACATTTGGCAGCTCATCCTCCTGCATTTTTTGTACAGCACGAAGAAGCACACTGGTATATCGTTCGATACCTATATAGTTAATCTCGGGATGAAGCCGTGCCAGATCCATCAGAAATCTGCCCTTTCCCATACCAACCTCTATATGAATCGGATTATTGTTTCCTAAAAAATAATGCCATTTTCCTTTTAATTCAACAGGCTCCTTTATGCAATAAGGGCTGTTGTCGATAACTTCACCGGCGCCCGGGATATTTCTAAGTCTCATGTAAATCTCCTTATAAAAACGTAAAATTTCATATAGATAATACCCTACAATTGTGTGGGTGTCAAAATAAAATGGCAAAATACGATGCACATGCCCTTGATAACATGTTTTTCATACATTATAATTAGAAATAGTACATTTTTGGTTATAGTACTGAACAGCTACCCAATTTTAGAATTAATAGGAACAGATATGAAGCATAAAATTATAAATTTAAAAAAATCAGGAATACTAATAATGGCAGTGTTTGCTATGGTCACGACGCTTTGTGCGAGACCGCTTATGGCATTTGCGGATGGTGATGACACGTACTGGCCGGAGGGACCGCAGATAAATTCACCGTGCGCCGTGGTGATGGAGGTCAATACAGGTACGGTACTATATGAGAAAAATTCACACGAAAAGCATTATCCTGCAAGTATCACAAAGATTCTCACCACATATCTGGCTATACTCAACTGCAAGATGGATGAGAAGGTTACATTCTCAAAAGAGGCGGTGAAGGAGAGCAGTGATGGTTCGTCGAGCATCAAGAGGGATGTGGGCGAGGAGATGACCATGGAGCAGACACTATATGGAGTTATGCTTGAGTCGGCAAACGAGTGCGCATATGCTGCAGCAGAGCATACAGGCAAAAAGCTTGGGGGAGATTACAGCACATTTATTGATCTGATGAACAAGGAAGCCAAAGAATTGGGCTGTACAGATACACATTTCAACAATGCAAATGGTCTGCCCGATGAAAATCACTGGACAAGCGCATACGATATGGGGCTTATCTCGTGTGCGGCATACAGGAATGACGAGTTTCGAAAGATTACGGGCACAAAGACCTATATCATACCACCAACAAATAAGCATACCGAGGATACCCCGCTTTACAATCATCATGCGATGCTGCATCCATTTAAGTCGTATTCACAGTTTGTAAATCAGGATTGTACCGGCGGCAAGACCGGCTACACTTCAGTGGCTAACAGCACGCTTGTTACTTATGCGGAGAAGGATGGCCTGACGCTGTGCGTGGTTATTATGAATGCACAGTCGCCTGACCAGTATGCAGACACAAACACGCTGCTCAATTACTATTTCAGTAACTTCAAGGCACTAAGCATAGCTGAAAATGAAAACAGCGCAGCTGCTGACAATACGCCGGATCTGGGCGTGATGAATGAGCACGGCATGTATGCAAAGGTGTCGGAAAACTATGTTGTTTTGCCAAACAACGCGGATTTTTCAAGCGTTAAAAGGGAAGCTGCTGACATGAAGTCCGACAACAAGGACGCTCTTGCTACGGTCAGATACAAGTATGGTGATCATGTGGTAGGCTGTGTGGATCTGCTGAAATCAGGAGCAAAGGTCGATCTGTCGTACTTTGATGAGAACAGCAGACAGAACGTGGAAAGTGATATAATAAGGATAAAGCCGGTATATTTTCTCTGGGTGCTCGTACTTATCGCAGTGATTATTCTGAGTATTTTCATGTTTAGAAGAATATCAGACAATATATATGTGTTGAAACACAAATGGAGCATTAAGAAGGAGCAGCGCGAGCGCTTCAGAGAGCACAAGCTTGAGAGAAAACGGCGCAGAAGGAGAGACAATCTGAAGTTCAGCGGCCGACACAAATATTAATACATTTTTTATTATGACATTATAGATGGAGGCAGAAATGAGTGATGAGAGATGCGCCCTCGTGCTTGAGGGTGGAGCCATGAGAGGTATGTATACAGCCGGAGTACTCGACTGTTTTATGGACCATGATATTAGCTTTGATGCTGTTATCGGTGTTTCGGCGGGAGCACTTTTTGGAGTGAATCTGCTGTCAAAGCAGCGCGGCAGGGTTATACGATACAATAAGAGGTTTAACAGTGACAAAAATTATATGGGTATCAGGCCGCTTCTTCGGGAGAAAAACATAGTGAGCACGAAATATGCCTATGATACAGTACCAAGAGAGCTTGACCCGTTTGATGATGAGGAATATAAGAAGTCGGATATCCCATTTTATGCGGTTGTGACGAATATCAGGACAGGTAAGCCTGAATATGTGCAGATAAAGAGTGTCTTTGACCAGATGGATGTGCTCAGGGCATCGGGCTCCATGCCTGTAGTGTCAAAGCCTGTGAAGCTGGGGAATGAGTGGTATCTGGATGGCGCGGTGACGGACAGTATTCCATATGAGCATATGCTTGATATGGGATATGACAGAGTGGTTGTCGTGCTGACAAAGCCGGCAGACTATATAAAAAAACCTATGCCAAGGTTTTTGACATCGGTATACAAAAAGCGTTTTCCGAGGTTTTATGAGGCATTTTCAAATAGGCATATCATGTACAATTATCAGCTTGAGCATCTTAGGGAGCTTGAAAAGCAGGGCATTGCCGAGGTGTTAAGGCCGTCGGAGCACATTAAAATAAGCAAGGTAGAAAAGGATCCTGATAAGCTTGAGAGCCTGTATCAGCTTGGATTACGTGATGCCAAGAGGCTTTTAGCCGATAAGCAAGGGATGGAGAAGCAGTAATGAATATACAACAGGTACAGACTATCATAGCTGATGCCATGGAAAAGCACAACGGAATAGTGAAAAAAGAAGAGCTTACAAGGCTTGGTATAGACTACAGGCGAATTGATACGCTTGTCAGGGAGGGGAAGCTTGTCCGCATCAGAAACGGCTATTACACCGACCGCGTGGATGATTTTTCTGAGGATGCACTTGTCGCGGCACTTTTTCCGGATGCAATGCTTTGCATGGAAAGTGCACTTTACGCCTATGGCTATATAAAGGAGAAGCCATACGGATGGACGCTTGCCGTGGACAAAAACACATCAAAATCGCGTTTTAAGATGGACTATCCCAGAATCATTCCGTTTTATACGGAGCCCACAGCACTTACGCTTGGAGCCACAACCATTGAGCTTGGAGGCAATACCTTTGGAATTTATGATAAAGAGCGTGTGATATGCGACTGCCTGAAGTATGAGTCGAGACTGGACCGCAATGATTTCAAGGCAGCTGTACAGTCATACATAGCGGATACGGACAAGGATATTTCAGTGCTCATGGATTACGCAAGGGCGAGGCGCGTGGTAAAGAAGGTGCAAAGCTTCATAGGAGTATGGTTGTAGTGAGGGTAGATTTAAGACATATAAGCGATGAGAAAAAATTATCGTACAGCGATGTGTTATGGCAGTACGTGAAGCAGGATTTTCTCTGGCGCATAAATAATGCCGGTCTGGGAAAAGTGCTGTGGCTTCAAAAGCCGTATTTTGCAACAGGAGAAAAGCTGGCGTTTTATTATGTATATGGCAGCCCCGGTGGCAGGGCAGAGGATAATGGTACGTCGTTTGATGTACTGCGCAATATCATTATAGGCAATGCGGGGCTTAACAGTCACAGTGATGTGGTATGGACTAATGCAGAATTATCTAAGCAGACGGCAAAGGTATCAGCTAATGAACCAGACGGCAGTGATATGCAGCCGCTGATACACACGTGGAATCTAAGCGCTATGTGTGATGGCGGGGAAGTACCGTTTGCAGTGAGGCTTGAGCGCCTTAATGAAGCGGATGCAGGAGTTCCCATGACTAAAAATATTGTTTTTATGAACAGCTTTTATGGAGACGCAGATGTTTGTATTTTTTCGCCTGAATCCAGGCTCGGAGAACAGCTGTTTGAGATAATGGATAAGCTTGAGCTGGTTAGGGATATGAAACCATATGGTGATGCATATGAGATACTTAAGAGATATTCGGTCAGCGGAAGGCAGATAATTGATATTTTTAAGGTTAGAGCGAAAAATAAGCCGAAGACAGTGAGCATGCACCGGCTTGAGCAGGTGTATGGCTATCGCAGCTATGCTTATATGAGAAGGCGCTGGGAGCAGTATTGTAAGAGGCTGACACGACAGCAGAGGGCATATGCGAATGCAGGCTGGGAGGAGACGCTTGATTTGATACTTGATTTCCTCACACCGGTCTGGAGCGCGTTCTGCAATGATGAAATATTTTATGATGACTGGATGCCGGAGCTTGGAAGATTTCTGGGCTAAAAAGGATATATAGGTACTTAAATGGAAAAAGAACTGATAAATAATTCACAATCAAATATTTATCCGTTTCACATGCCGGGGCATAAGCGCCGTGGCAGTGATATAGGTGTAGGGCTGGACCCGTATGCTATTGATATCACAGAGATAGACAATTTTGACAATCTGCACCACGCTGAGGGCATTATAAAGGAGGCGCAGGCTGAGGCAGCGGCACTTTACGGTGCAAAGCGTGCATATTTTCTCATAAACGGAAGCACCTGCGGCATACTGGCGGCAATATCTGCGGCCACAAAAAGAGGAGACAAGGTGCTTGTAGCAAGGAACTGTCACAAGGCGGTGTATCATGCGCTTTACTTAAGGCAGCTTCACCCGGTGTTTACATACCCTGAAATTACACGGACAGGGCTGCAGGGACAGATAACCGAGGCACAGATAAGGGCGGTATTTGATGAAAATCCCGACATAAAAGCGGTTGTGATAACCTCGCCTACATACGATGGCGTGGTTTCCGATGTGGCGGCAATCGCATCTGTGGCACATGCACATGGAGCTTTACTCATAGTTGACGAGGCACATGGCGCGCACTTTGGCTTTGGAGGCGGCTTCCCTCAAAATGCCATAGCACTCGGGGCAGATGCGGTCATAGTGAGCCTGCACAAGACGCTTCCGGCATTTACACAGACAGCGCTTTTGCTGCTTGGTGGGATGCGTGAAGGAGCAGTGGAGAAGTTTCTCGGCATTTATGAGACAAGCTCACCGTCATATGTGCTTATGACAGGCATAGAGCGCTGCATACACTATGTGCGCGATAATAAAGAGACAGCCTTTGCACAGCTTAGGAGCAGACTTGACAGATTTTATCAGAAGGTCAGCGGACTTTCGCATCTGAGTGTGGTCAGAAAAAGTGATTTTTCTGCTGATGAGGCATATGATTTTGACGAATCAAAGATTATTATATTTACGAAAGAGGCTATGAATGGACATACGCTGCTTGAGCTTCTGCTCAAAAAATATGAGCTGCAGCTTGAGATGGCAGCGGGCAATTATGTACTGGCGCTGGCATCTGTCATGGATACGGATGAGGGCTTTGACAGGCTTGCGGATGCTTTGATTGAAATAGACAGCCGGCTCGAAAAATATAAGTCTGATTTTGAAGAGTTTTATGATATATTAAAGCAGGAGGGTGTGGTACATCAATTTTACTTTCCTGTCAAAATGGATACAACTATATACCAAAAGCTGCCTGCCGTAATGGAAATGTATGATGCATATGATGCAGACCATCAGGCGGTCTATGCCTTTAAGGCAAGCGGGAAGGTGAGCGGTGCCTTTATAAATATATATCCGCCGGGGATACCGCTTGTGGTGCCGGGAGAGATAATGAACGACAAGCTCATAGATGATGTAATAAAGGCTGTAAATTCAGGTCTTGAAGTGGATGGCCTGTATTTTGATCCGGATGCCAATATGTGGAAGTTTGTTGCGGTGCTGTAAGCAACAGTTTGACATAGCAAACAATCATATTTATACTAAATAGTAACTATTCAGAACTACTGAGAAAAAAGCTGATGTGTCATGCTTACATTAATTAAAATATAAGAGGTTTACAGATGGGTAAGATTTTCTGCGTGATGGGAAAAAGCGCATCAGGCAAGGACACTATATACAACAAAATACTGCAGGATGATTCACTCATGCTTAGCAGGATTATCCCGTATACCACGCGCCCGATAAGGGACGGAGAGACACAGGATAAGGATTATCATTTCTGCAATGAAGAGGATGTAAAAAGGCTCAGTGCACAGGGGCGCATCATAGAGCTTCGCGAGTACAATACAGTGTACGGCGTGTGGAAGTATTTCACGGTAAACGATGATGATATAGATCTTCGCTGCAAAAGCTATCTGACAGTCGGAACACTCGAGTCTTTTACAAAGATACGCGATTATTTTGGCAGTGACAAGGTACTGCCAATCTATGTGGAGGTGGAGGACGGCGACCGTCTGATACGCGCCATTCACCGGGAAAAGGGGCAGCAGGTGCCTAAATATGAGGAGATGTGCCGCCGTTTTCTGGCAGACGCATCAGATTTCTCTGAGGAGAAGCTGCATGAGGCGGGGATTACACGTCGCTTCATAAATGATGATATGGATACTGTGCTTGCCGAGATTTCAGCATACATACGACAGAGTTTCTAATTGCAGAGCAGGAAAATGGTTACGGCTTGCACATAAGTGTAACAGGAAACGAATAAGGAGGCAGCCTTATGGCAGTCAGAGTAAATGAAGTAAATCAGGTGACACAGGTTCCTGATGCACAAAAAACACAGGCCGGTGACGGCTCGTTCAAATTCACACTGGCCAGCGCCATAACAGACGCTGATCTCCAGGCAAAGGTAGATGCGCTGATGCAGGATATCACAGCACAGGGCAACAGAATAGCCGAGCATATGGATATCAGGGATATGAAGCGATATCGCGGGCTCATAAAGGATTTTTTAAATGAGGTGGTCTACAGATCGCATAAATTTTCCAGAGAAAATTTCCTCGACAGGAGAGGAAGGCACAGAGTTTATGGTATAATAAGACTGATAGACAGCAATCTGGATGAGCTGGCATCAGAGCTGGTGGAGGATGAGAAGGATCATCTGTCCATACTGGCAAGAATCGGAGAGATACGCGGACTGTTGCTTGATATACTCACGTAGGAGATAAAAGCTATAACAGACACAGGCAGACTAAAACGGAGGCAGCAGCTATGGCAGGATTTAAGGATATAGTAGGAAATGAGCAGATAATAGAGCATCTGCAAAATGCCATATCAATGGGAAAGGTCTCACATGCATATATAATAAACGGACCACAGCTGTCCGGCAAAATGATGATAGCCGAGGCATTTGCCAGGGCACTGCAGTGTGAGAAGGAGGGCACAGACGGTTGTGGAGAGTGCAAATCGTGCCATCAGGCAGATGACCACAATCATCCTGATATCATATATGTCAGTCATGAAAAGCCCAACAACATATCGGTTGACGACATCAGGACACAGCTCAACAACGATATAGTGATAAAGCCGTACAGCAGTAAATACAAGATTTACATAGTGGATGAGGCTGAAAAAATGAATCAGCAGGCGCAGAACGCGCTTTTAAAGACCATTGAGGAGCCACCGGCATATGCGGTCATCATGCTTCTCACCACCAACGCAGACAGCTTTCTGCAGACCATCAGGTCGCGCTGCATCACACTCAATATGAAGTCGGTAAAGGACGAGGTGATAAAGGCATACCTGATGAACGAAAGGCATATTCCGGATTATCAGGCAGATATCAGTGCCGCATTTGCACAGGGCATCGTCGGAAAGGCTGTTAAGCTCGCCTCATCAGACGAGTTCAACGAGCTAAAGGAGTCAGCACTGTCGCTTATAAAGCGCCTCGATGACATAGATTTGTACGAGCTGGGCGCAGCGGTAAAGCAGATAGCTGAGTACAAGCTTAAGGTGCAGGATTATTTTGACCTGATTATGGTATGGTACAGAGATGTGCTGTATATGAAGGCGACAAACGATGTTAACGGACTCATATTCAAGGATGAGGTCTATGATATAAAGAAACAGGCAGCAAAGCATTCCTATCAGGGAATCGAGGCAATACTTGAGGCACTTGAGAAGGCGAAGATAAGAATTAACGCAAACGTTAATTTTGACCTGGTAATTGAGCTGCTGCTTATGACCATAAAGGAGAACTAATCACATGACAAAAATAGTTGGTATCAGATTCAGGACAGCAGGCAAAATATATTACTTTGACCCGGCTGATTTCGACCTCGACATGGCAATGCATGTTATCGTGGAGACAGCAAGAGGCATAGAGATGGGAACTGTCCTCATTCCGCCGAAGGATGTGGATGATGATAAGGTGGTTTCACCGCTTAAGCCTGTCATCAGAGTGGCAACCGACGAGGATGAGAAAACGGTTGAGAGAAATAAGGAAAAGGAAAAAGAGGCATTTGCCATCTGCAAGGAGAAAATCATCAAGCACGGACTTGAGATGAAGCTGGTGGATGCAGAGTATACATTTGACGGAAACAAGCTGCTGTTTTACTTTACTGCGGACGGCAGAATTGACTTCAGGGAGCTTGTAAAGGATCTGGCAGCGGTATTCCGCACCAGAATAGAGCTTCGTCAGATCGGTGTCAGGGATGAGACCAAGATGATGGGCGGCATCGGAATCTGCGGCAGACCGCTCTGCTGCCATTCTTATATGGCAGATTTTGTGCCGGTTTCCATCAAGATGGCAAAGGAGCAGAATCTCTCGCTCAATCCAACCAAGATATCCGGTGTGTGCGGAAGGCTTATGTGCTGTCTCAAGTATGAGCAGGATACATATGAGTATCTGAACAGCAGAATGCCGTCAGTGGGAGAAAAGGTCAAGACACCTGAGGGAATAATCGGAGAGGTCAAGTCAGTCAGCGTGCTCAGGCAGCTCGTGCGTGTTGTCATTGACAACGGCGAGGAGAAGGAGCTTCGTGAGTACACTGTAGATGATCTGCGCTTAAAGCCGCGCCAGAAAAAGGATGTAAAGCTCACCGAGGAGGAGCTTCGCGAGCTCAAGGATCTCGAGGATAGCGGCGATGAGACGATGGAGGACAAGCCACAGGAGAAACAGCAGAGAAACCGTGGACACCGTGACAACAAAAATGAATATCGCGAGCGCCGTGATAAGCGTGACAACAGAGAAAGACGTCCGTACAGGGTAGACATAGAGGCAGCGGAAGCTTCTGCAAATGAGACAAATGAAGTAAATGCTGCAAATGCCGGCAGAGAAAATAAGGACGGTTACAAAAAGCCGTACAAGGGCGGCAAAAACAGACCAAACAAGCAGAAATACAACCGCAACAAGGATTACAAGAACAAAAACTATAATAAAGAGTATAATAAAGATTACAACAGGGACAAAGACAATGGAAGCACTGATACACAGTAATGAGCGCCTGGACGATTTGTGCCGCAAGGGCTATAGGCTCATACAGGATCCAAAGCTGTTCTGCTTCGGCATAGACGCCGTGCTTTTATCTGACTATGCAAAGGTAAAGCGCGGCGAGAGAGCTGTGGATTTGTGCACCGGAAACGGTGTGATTCCGATACTTCTTGAGGCAAAGAATAACGGAGAGCATTACAGCGGGCTTGAGCTTCAGCCTCAGTGTGCAGACCTGGCGAGAAGAAGTGTGAAATATAACCATCTTGAGGACAAAGTGACCATAGAAGAGGGCGATGTGTGCAATGCCTCAGAGCTTTTCGGGCGCGAGTCCGTGGAGGTGGTGACGGTAAATCCGCCGTATATGATAGGTCAGCACGGTATCAAAAATGCAGACGATGCCATGACAATAGCACGCCACGAGGTCAGGTGCACACTTGACGATATAGTCAGGGAGAGCGCAAAAATGCTCAAATTCAATGGGCGTTTTTACATGGTTCACAGACCATTCAGGCTGGCAGAGATTTTTAGCACGATGATGAAATATCATATCGAGCCAAAGCGCATGCGTCTTGTACATCCCTACGCGGACAGGGAGCCAAACATGGTGCTCATAGAGGGGTTAAAGGGCGGCAAAAGCCGTATCACCATCGAAAAACCGTTAGTTGTATACAAGGAGCCTAATGTATACACTGATGAGATATATGAGATATACGGCGATAAGCCCCGGAATAACGGAAAATAACAGGAGAATCATATGACAGGAACACTGTATCTGTGCGCAACTCCGATAGGAAATCTGGAGGACATCACATTCCGTGTGCTGCGCACACTTAAGGAGGTAGACCTCATCGCAGCGGAGGATACGAGAAACTCCATAAAGCTGCTCAATCATTTTGAGATAAAGACACCCATGACGAGCTATCATGAGTTTAACAAGATAGATAAAGCCTACCAGCTTGTGGCAAAGCTTAAGGAGGGCAAAAATATTGCCCTCATCACTGATGCAGGAACACCTGGCATTTCTGACCCGGGTGAGGACATCGTGCGCATCTGCTACGAGGAGGGCGTGCCTGTTACCTCGCTTCCCGGGGCAGCAGCGTGCATTACAGCGCTCACCATGTCGGGCAGGCCGACCAGGCGGTTTGCGTTTGAGGCATTTTTGCCGAGGGATAAAAAGGAACGCGCGCGCGTCATTGAGGAGCTTAAAAACGAGACTCGTACAATCATCATCTACGAGGCACCCCATCATCTTGTAAAGACAGTCACAGAGCTTTACAATGCGCTCGGGAACAGGGAACTCACCGTGTGCAGGGAGCTTACGAAAAAGCACGAGGAAAAGGTGCAGACTACATTTTCGGAGCTTTTGGAGCGTTCAAGGACACAGGAGCCAAGAGGCGAATATGTGCTTGTAATCTGTGGCAGAAACGTGGCTGAAATTGCAAAGGAGCAGCAGGAAAGCTGGGAAGCCATGCCGCTTGAAGCGCATATGGCACACTATGAGTCACAGGGCATCGACAGGAAGGAAGCCATGAAGCTCGTGGCAAAGGACAGAGGTGTCAGCAAGAGGGATATATACAAACAGCTTCTGTAAGCTGACAATAATACATTCTGCAGCAAATAGTTAGGATTGGATATGAACGATATAAAACATGACATAAAAAAACGACATAAGAACCTGACAGAGTTCAGATACATCGCAGTTGGCTTTTTTCTGACAATATTATCAGGGGCAATAATGCTGAGCCTTCCGTTTTCTTCAAGAGACGGACAATGGACCAATTTTCTGGACTCACTTTTTACGGCAACAAGCGCAACCTGTGTGACAGGTCTTGTTGTGTTTGACACCTTCAGACACTGGAGCATCATAGGACAGCTCGTGATTCTGGTGCTGATTCAGATAGGAGGCATGGGCTTCATCTCAATCGGTGTGGCATTTTCCATGCTTCTGCACAAAAAAATCGGACTCAGACAGAGGGATCTGATGCAGGAGAGCGTCAATGCACTTGAGATTGGTGGAATAGTTAGGCTTTTCAGCGTGATAATAAGGGGAACCTTCCTTATCGAAGGCATAGGAGCAGTGCTTTTAGCAATCCGCTTCATACCGGATTTTGGCATATTAAGAGGCATATATTTCTCGGTGTTCCACTCGATATCTGCATTTTGCAATGCGGGCTTTGACCTGATGGGCATAAACGAGGAGTACTCATCGTTTACAAAATATGCCGCAGATCCGTTAGTCAATATCACAATTATGCTGCTTATCATCATAGGTGGTATCGGTTTTACCATATGGAATGAGGTCAGAATCAAAAAGCTTAAGCTTAGCAGATACTCGCTCCACGCCAAGATAGTAATATCAACCACACTGATACTTGTCTTTGGCGGCGGACTGTTTATGTATATTTTTGAAAAAAGTAATACCATAGCAGGCATGGATACACCGGGTGCCATATTTGCATCGTTATTCGGTTCAGTTACGGCGAGAACGGCAGGTTTTAATACAGTAGACACAGCAGCACTGACACCGGAGAGCAAGCTTTTGACTATAGTGCTCATGTTCATAGGAGGAAGCCCGGGCTCGACAGCCGGCGGAATCAAAACCACAACCATGGCGGTCATGATAATCTATATTGTTTCGTATATGAGAGGAAGCAACGGCTGCAATGTGTTTGGCAGGAAAATAAGCAGTGAGGTAATCAAAAAGGCCGGAATGGTGCTTATCATCAATCTGGTGCTTGGCCTTACAGCGGTGATAGCTATACTTGCCACATCCAATATGAAGATGGACGATGTACTGTTTGAGGTATACTCTGCAATCAGTACGGTCGGCATGACAACAGGCATCACAAGAGATTTAAATACAGTAGGACGCATAATTATCATAATTATGATGTATTGTGGAAGAATCGGAAGCATGACCTTTGTGCTTTCGTTTGTGCATAGACCGGATAAAGCCAATATAGAGCTTCCGGAGGAAAAAGTTATCATAGGATAAGGAGAAATGCAATGAAATCAATTTTAATTATTGGAATGGGTAAATTCGGACACCATCTGTGTGCGGATTTGATTAAAAACGGAAATGACATTATGGTGATGGACAAGGATGAGACCAAGGTCAGGGATTTAATCTATGACGTGACCAAGGTGCAGATAGGTGACTGTACCGACCCACAGGTAGTAAAAGCACTCGGAATTAACAATTTCGATTTGATTTTTGTATGTATCGGCACCAATTTCCAGAGCTCGCTTGAGATAACAAGTCTCGTGAAGGAGATGGGCGGAAAATACGTCATCAGCAAGGCAAACAGGGATGTGCATGCCAAGTTCCTGCTTCGAAACGGTGCGGATGAGGTTATCTACCCTGACCGCGACATGGCAGAACGAGTGGCAAAGAAATACAGCGCCAACCATGTGCTTGATTATGTGGCATTAAACGATGATTACTCAATCTACGAGATAAATCCACCTGAAGGCTGGGTAGGAAAGAGCATCATGGAAAATAATGTGCGCCAGAAATACAATGTAAATATCGTTACAGTAAAGGAAGCCGGAAAGAATCGCGTGCTTCCGCTGCCGGACTACGTGTTCAAGGCTGACGATGCAGTGATGGTGCTTGGACTGAATGCAGATGTGGACAAGCTGGTGCGCAAGCTATAAATATAAGTTGACCATTCAGAAATACTGAGAATAGAAAATTATGAGTCAGCTTGCAAGTGAGCTGCAGTTTTGTCCTGAAGATGGCTCAAATAATAATTGGCAGCAATTAAAATTAAAAGAAGAAAGGATGGATACATATGGGTAACAATGACAGCAGTGTAGAAACATTTTTACAGTGGATAAAGGCTTCGGACAATATTGTATTTTTCGGCGGAGCAGGTGTATCAACCGAGAGTGGCATACCTGATTTCAGAAGCGTGGACGGACTTTATAATCAGAAGTATGATTATCCGCCAGAGACCATCCTGAGCCATACATTTTACAGGAAGTATCCGCAGGAGTTTTACCGATTCTACCGTGACAAGATGCTCTGTCTTGATGCAGAGCCAAACATCACGCATTACAAGCTGGCAGAGCTTGAAAAAGCAGGAAAGCTTAAGGGCGTTGTGACGCAGAACATAGACGGACTGCACCAGAAGGCCGGCAGCAAAAATGTGATGGAACTGCACGGCAGTGTGCTGAGAAACTACTGTGAGAGGTGCTTACAGTTTGTAAGCGCAGAGGAAATCCTCCACTCAACAGGTGTGCCAAAATGCCCAAAGTGCGGCGGCACGGTAAAGCCGGATGTCGTATTGTACGAGGAGGGCTTAAATCAGAAAACGCTTGAGGATGCAATCTACTACATCAGTCATGCCGATGTGCTCATAGTAGGCGGTACATCACTTGCGGTATATCCGGCGGCAGGCCTCATAGACTATTACAACGGAAACAAGCTCGTGCTTATCAACAAGTCCACCACACCGATGGACGCAAGAGCAGACCTTCTGATACAGCAGGGACTGGGCTTTGTATTTGAGCAGATAGAGGTATAAACAGAGGATAATACACAGCATATTAAATGGCAGGCATAGGTAGAAGAGGAATATAGAATGGATAAATACGCAGTAGGAGATATCGTAAAACTGAAAAAACCACATCCGTGCGGCAACAGCGAGTGGGAAATCATGCGTGTCGGCGCAGACTTCCGCCTGAAATGCATGGGCTGCGGACACCAGGTTATGGTGCCAAGGAAGCTGGTCGAGAAAAATGACCGCGGCTTAACCAAGAAGCAGGCTTGAGTAATAGAAACAAAGCAGAACAACAAAGCAAAGAAGAATAACAAAACAACAAAACAGAGGAATAAAAACAGAGGTGCAGTTTACTGCACCTCGTCTTTTTATTTATATTCAGCCACAGAGTAAGGGACGTGCGCCGCGGACAGGGGGAGGGCACAGGCATACTTCCGCAAGAGCGCATAGCGAAGCTGCTTAGAGGCTGTAGAATTGTGCTACGAAGCACAGAAATGCCCCGGCATGGAAGCCGGGGCAAGGAGCTATCGAGCCATGGATGGCGAGTAGCGACGGTTTCGTCAGGCATAGAAAACCAAAAACACAATTCGTACAGCCACTTAGCAGCGAAGCGTAGCTCACGCGGAAGTATGCCTGTGCCCTCCCCCTGTCCGCGGCGCACGTCCCGACCTGATAAAAAATAAAGAAAAATGCAAAAAACCCTTGAAAAGTACCACGATTCATGTTATTATCTAGACTCGTGATATAAAATTCCTTGCTCATAATCAGATTTATGAGCCAGAGACCAAAAGGAGGTAACATTCGCATGAACAAATATGAATTAGCACTCGTCGTTAGTGCAAAGATCGAGGATGATGCGAGAACAGCAGTAGTCGAGAAGGCAAAAGAGTACATCACACGTGCCGGCGGTACTGTTACAGAAGTTGAGGAGGCTGGTAAGAAGAGATTAGCTTACGAGATTCAGCACATGACTGAGGCCTTTTATTACTTCATCCAGTTCGATGCTGAGGGAACAGTCCCAGCAGAAATCGAGCAGGACGTTCGTATCATGGACAATGTTCTTCGTTTCTTATGCGTTAGAAAAGACGAGGCATAGTATAAGAAAATAGGAGATTGTATTATGAACAAAGTAATACTTATGGGTAGATTAACCAGAGACGCAGAAATCCGCTATGCCCAGGGGGACAACTCACTTGCAATAGCAAGATTTTCACTTGCGGTAGACAGACGCTACAGCAAGAATGCAGAGGAGCAGTCAACGGATTTCATCAACTGCGTAGCTTTTGGAAAGATAGCAGAATTTTTTGAGAGATTTGGCCGTAAAGGAACAAAATTTGTTGTTGAAGGCCGAATCCAGACCGGCAGCTATACAAACAAGGACGGACAGAAGGTATACACCACTGACGTCGTGGTTGAGAATGCAGAGTTTGCAGAGTCCAAATCAGCCGCATCAGGAAATGCAGGCGGATTTGCACCGGCAGACAGACCTGCACCTAGCCAGGCTGCTGGGGATGGCTTCATGAACATTCCGGACGGAATCGACGAGGAGCTTCCATTCAATTAGTAGTGTCCACGAGGACAAATATTCAAGGAGGTAACAAAAATGGCTTACAATAAATCAGCTGATGGTTCATCAATGAAGAGAAGACCAATGCGTAGAAGAAAAAAAGTCTGCGTATTCTGTGGAAAAGACAATGTCATTGATTACAAAGATACAAACAAATTAAAGAGATACATCTCTGAGAGAGGAAAAATCCTTCCACGCCGTATCACAGGAAACTGTGCAAAGCACCAGAGAGCTCTTACAGTAGCAATCAAGAGAGCACGTCATCTTGCTCTTATGCCATACGTTTGCGAATAAGATAAATGTATGATAAATCCCGACTACCGGATGGTGGTCGGGATTTTTTAGGTTAAAAATGTTTTATGTTTAAAAAATTAATATTTGTTGCATAATCAAATTACATAGTATAAAATGGATATAAAACAAATACTAATAAAAAGGGAGGGTTCAAATGGATACATACATTGTTTTCTGGTTGGCAGCCACCGTAGTTTTTGTTTTAGTTGAGCTTATGACAGTCGGGCTCACATCCATATGGTTTGCGGCAGGCTCATTTGTAGCGTTTATAATCGCACTGCTTGGCGGCAATGTCGTGGTTCAGGGAATTGCATTTATACTCGTTTCAGTCGTGCTTTTAGCTCTCACAAAGCCATGGGCCGGGAAGTACATCAATTCCAGGACAGTGAAGACAAACGTGGACAGTCTGGTCGGAGAAAGAGCTGTGCTCACCGAGGATGCTGACAGCATGAAGCAGACGGGAAAAGCCGTTGTAAACGGTCAGGAGTGGACAGTCAGACCGCAGGACGAGACCCAGGTCATAAGAAAAGGCGAGCTTATCGAGGTAGTAAAGATAAGCGGAGTAAAACTAATTGTAAAAAGGGTAAAGGAGGCTTAACCGGAAATGGAAGGATTAATAGCACTTGCAGTGTTACTCGTAATCGTACTTATAGTACTGGTAAACTGCATCAAAATCGTGCCACAGGCACATGCAATGGTAATTGAGCGTTTGGGAGGATATCTCACCACATGGAGCGTAGGACTTCACCTCAAGGTGCCATTTATCGACAGAATAGCAAAGAGAGTCATCTTAAAGGAGCAGGTGGTAGATTTCCCGCCACAGCCTGTAATCACAAAGGATAATGTAACAATGCAGATAGACACTGTAGTATATTTCCAGATTACAGATCCAAAGCTCTATGCATACGGAGTAGAGAATCCAATCATGGCAATTGAGAACCTCACAGCCACAACACTTCGTAACATCATCGGAGACTTAGAGCTTGATGAGACACTCACCAGCCGTGAGACAATCAACACCAAGATGCGCGCAACACTCGATGTGGCAACAGATCCATGGGGCATTAAGGTAAACCGTGTCGAGCTCAAGAACATCATACCTCCAAAGGCTATCCAGGATGCCATGGAGAAGCAGATGAAGGCAGAGCGTGAGAGACGAGAGGCCATTCTTCGTGCAGAGGGTGAGAAAAAATCAACAATCCTAGTTGCAGAGGGAAATAAAGAGTCAGTCATCCTCGATGCCGAGGCTGAAAAGCAGGCAGCCATCCTTCGCGCAGAGGCAAAGAAGGAGGCAACAATCCAGGAGGCAGCAGGTCAGGCAGAGGCTATCCTTAAGATACAGCAGGCCAATGCAGACGGACTTCGCATGTTGAAGGAGGCAAATCCGGATAACGCAGTGCTCCAGATAAAGAGCTTGGAGGCATTTGCCAAGGCCGCAGACGGCAAGGCTACAAAGATAATCATCCCATCAGAGATTCAGGGGATTGCAGGTCTTACAAAGTCAATTGCAGAAATAGCTGCGGATAAGACTGAGAAGTAATTATATTTAATCAAAATGAATACCGGAAGATGAGAGCACACAAAAAGCATCGCATGTATCGTATCAATATCAGATATATGCGGTGCTTTTTAGATTGCACAGAATTGTGCTTAGATTACACAGGATTGCCCAGAACTCCTGTAATTCCAAACTGATAAATATAGTACTAGGAATAATCCACACAAAGTGGTATACTCTCTAGTAGGTGTATCAATCGATGAGGGCTGCACAAAGGTGTGGCCGGTAACTATTAATTTGTAGTACATTCTCGAAACCGCAAACGTTGCACCGGCAGCATCAGTGCAGCGCACCGGGGATAAGGAGAGTAAAATGAAGAAAAAAATAAAATTCAAGGGCAGGCTGAAAAGCTACATGTGCTGGCCGCTATATCTGACGTTTGTGTGGATATGTGCTGATGGAATAGCACTGCGCTATGACAGAAGGCTTGGCTATGGCATGGTAGGCTTTACAGTGTTTTATTTTGCGCTCGTGCTGTTTTTGTATGTCAGAAGCAAGTCAGTCGTTGCAAATGAGCTGATAAGCTTTGCAACACAGTATTCATCGGTGCAGAAGAGGCTGCTTAATGAGTTTGAGGTGCCGTATGCCCTGCTTGAGTACTCCGGCAAGATACTCTGGGTAAATGACAAATTCGCAGAGCTCATGGGAGTAGATAAAAACTATCACAAATCCATCACGACACTTTTTCCTACAGTGACCAGAGAGCTTCTCACCAAGAGTGATGCGCCGACAGACTTCAAGATAGTAAATGAGGAGGAGGACAGCATAGTCCGTCTGTCCGTCAAGCGAATATATTTCAACTCAATCGCAGAGGAAAATGAGATAATCGACACAAATGAAGCAGACCAGTTTTTGACGGCACTGTACGTATTTGATGAGTCGGAGCTTTATCAATGCAAGAAGGAAATCACAGAGCAGAAGCAGGTCTCAGCGCTTGTTTATATTGACAACTATGATGAGGCACTCGACAGCATAGAGGACGTAAAGAGGTCACTGCTCGTTGCACTTATTGACAGGCGTGTAAACCAGTACTTTGCCAAGTATGACGGACTCGTCAGAAAGATAGAAAACGACAAATACTTCGTGGTGTTCAAGTACAAGTATCTTGACAGCATGAAGGAGGACAAGTTCAAGGTGCTCGATGAGGTCAAGGCTATAAAGGTCGGCAACGAGATGGCGGTCACACTCAGTATCGGAATCGGTATAAAGAGCGATAAGTATAATGAAAACTACGTATATGCGCGAAATGCCATAGACTTAGCCCTCGGACGAGGCGGTGATCAGGTAGTTATAAAGGATCATGATGATATCCTGTATTTTGGCGGCAAGTCAAAGCAGGTGGAGAGCAAGACAAGGGTAAAGGCGAGAGTCAAGGCACAGGCGCTTCAGGAGATTATTGAGACATGTGAGAACGTGCTTATCATGGGACACAGCATCACAGATGTAGACTCGCTTGGAGCAGGCATAGGTATATACTGTGCAGCCAAGAATCTCGACAAAAAGGCACAGATAGTAATAAATGATCCGACAAGCTCAGTCAGACCTCTCATGGAAACATTTTCAGAGGCAAAGGGCTACCCGGCGGATATGTTTATAAACAGCGAAGAGGCTCTTGAGATGGTGAGCAAGGATACGCTTGTCATGGTGGTGGACACCAACAGGCCAAGCTACACAGAGTGCCCTGAGCTCCTCAGAAAGACAGGAAAGATAGTCGTATTTGACCACCACAGACAAAGCAGCGAGATAATAGAGAATCCTATACTCTCATATATCGAGCCGTATGCATCAAGTGCGTGTGAGATGGTCGCAGAGGTATTGCAGTACTTTAACGACGGAGTCAAGATCAATGCGACAGAGGCCGACTGCATCTACGCAGGAATCCTCATCGACACCAACAACTTTATGACGAAGACAGGCGTGCGTACATTTGAGGCGGCAGCCTTTTTGAAGCGCTCAGGCGCAGAGGTAACACGCGTCAGAAAGATGCTTAGAAATGACATGGCATGCTACAAGGCAAGAGCCGAGGCAGTGCGCCACGCGGAGGTATACAGGGGCTCGTTTGCCATATCAGTATGCCCTAGCGAGAATGTGGAGAGCCCGACAATCGTCGGTGCACAGGCGGCAAATGAGCTGCTCAACATAATAGGAATCAAGGCATCATTTGTGCTCACGGAGTACAATGACAAGATTTATATCAGCTCTCGTTCAATCGACGAGATAAATGTCCAGATAATCATGGAGAAGCTGGGCGGTGGCGGACACTTAAATGTGGCAGGCGCGCAGCTGACAGGCGTTACTATCGTGCAGGCAAAGCGCATGATACAGGATACACTGGACGAAATGCTAAAAGAAGGAGACATAGAAGAATGAAAGTAATCTTATTACAGGACGTAAAACCATTAGGCAAAAAAGGCGAGATAGTAAACGTAAGTGACGGCTACGCCAGAAACAATATCATACCTAAAAAGCTCGGAGTAGAGGCTACTCCAAAGAACTTAAATGACTTAAAGCTTCAGAACCAGCACGCTGACAAGGTGGCACAGGAAAACTACGAGAGTGCACTTGCACTCGCAAAGGTAGTAGAGAACACAAAGGTAGTAGTAAAGCTGCGCTCAGGAGAGGGCGGCAGGACCTTCGGCTCCATATCCACCAAGGAGATCTCGGCTGCAGCAAAGGAGCAGCATGGCTTAGAGCTCGATAAGAAAAAGATGCAGCTTAACGAGTCAATCAAGGCACTCGGAAACTATGAGGTGCCTGTCAAGCTTCATCCAAAGGTAACAGCAAACCTCACAGTATCAGTAGTTGAAGGATAGGAGGAATCCCCTTGGAAGAAGCATTAATCAAACGAATAATGCCAAACAGCCTTGAGGCAGAGCAGTCTGTGGTCGGCTCCATGATTATGAGCAAGGATGCCATAGTGACCGCCAGCGAGATGCTCCTAAAGGAGGACTTTTATCATCAGCAGTACGGCATCATATTTGAGACCATGGTTGAGCTCTTTACAGAAGGGCAGCCTGTAGATCTCGTCACACTCCAGAACCGTTTAAAGGAAAAGGATGTGCCGCAGGAAATACAAAGCCTTGACTTTGTGAGAACTCTCGTCACCAGTGTGCCGACCTCTGCAAACATCAAGTACTATGCCAATATCGTAAAAGAAAATGCCATAAAGCGAAAGCTCATCCATGTGACAGAGGACATAGAGAACGAGTGCTACGCCGGCAAGGAATCGCTCGAGAGCGTGCTCGACAAGACAGAGCACGATGTATTTGAGCTGCTTTCCACAAGGCAGACAGGTGACTACGTGCCAATCCGTACTGTAGTCATGAATGCCCTCGAGAAAATCGAGAAAGCAGCACAGCAGGAGGGCACCGTAACAGGAATCCCGACAGGCTTCATAGACCTTGACTACAGGACAGCGGGTCTTCAGCCGTCAGATCTCGTGCTCGTGGCAGCCCGTCCGTCAATGGGAAAGACAGCCTTCGTGCTCAACATAGCACAGCATGTGGCATTTCACGCACATCTGTGTACAGCCATATTCTCACTCGAGATGTCGAAGGAACAGCTCGTAAACCGTCTGTTCTCACTCGAATCAAAGGTAGATGCGCAGGCACTGCGTACAGGAAATCTGTCTGATGCCGACTGGGAAAAGCTGGTCGAGGGAGCCGGAATCATCGGAGACTCCGAGCTCATCATAGACGACACTCCGGGTATCAGCATCTCAGAGCTTCGAAGCAAGTGCCGTAAATACAAGCTCGAACACGACTTAAAGCTAGTCATCATCGATTACCTGCAGCTCATGACAGGCTCAGGACGAGGCTCAGAATCGCGTCAGCAGGAAATCTCAGACATATCACGTTCACTTAAGGCACTCGCCAGAGAGCTTTCAGTCCCTGTGGTGGCACTCTCACAGCTGTCACGAGCCGTAGAGCAGCGACCGGACCACAGACCTATGCTTTCAGACCTTCGAGAGTCAGGAGCTATCGAGCAGGATGCCGATGTCGTTATGTTTATCTATCGTGACGACTACTACAACAAGGACACAGAGCTAAAGGGTATCTCAGAAATCATCATCGCTAAACAGCGTAACGGTCCAATCGGCACCGTAAACCTTGCATGGCTGCCTGAGTACACGAAGTTTGCAAATCTGGAGCATTAAGACTAAATTGCAAAGAGAATAAATAGACAATCAATCCCGGCTCACGTCATAGGATAAAGTTAAGTATCCTGATGTGGGCCGGGATTTTTCAAAATCTCTTTATACTTAAAAAGGGAAGAAAGCTATAAACTTTCCCGCGATTCATCCGATATATTCCTTAGAATAGGGTAAGAACAACAGTCAATTGCAACATATTTTCACACGGAGGTGTTATAGATGGCAATAGAGGCAATCAAGGGTGCAGGAATGGTCTATCAGGGAAGTACATCAACTGCACAGATAAAGGAACAGGCACAGGGAAGGACAGAGGTGTCCAGTGCGGACAATCAGGTCGTGTCTGACAGCATCGCAAGGAATATTCAGGCGATGAATACGAAGGAAGCAAGCGGTGATTCAGCCGGTGATGCCGGAGCGCAGGGACAGGCACAGGCTGCTGCACAAAAGCAGAATGAGAAGAATATGCAGCTTAAAAAGGCTGTGGATGATATCAACAAGAGCGCGTTGGCTGACCAGTCGGAGGCAGTGTTCGGCATCCATGAGAAGACTAACCGCGTGACAATAAAGATAATAGACAAAAAGACAAAAGAAGTCATCAAAGAGTTCCCGCCGGAGAAGACACTTGATATGATAGCGAAGGTCTGGGAGATGGCAGGACTCATGGTAGATGAGAAGAGATAGGAGGACATCATGGCAATCAGATTATCGGGAATGAATTCGGGCCTCGATACGGATTCAATTGTCAAAGCACTTGTATCAGGCTATACAACCAAGAAAGAAAAATATGAAAAAGCACAGACAAAGCTTGGCTGGAAGCAGGAATCCTGGAAGTCACTGAATACCAAGGTGTACAGTATGTACAGTAATATATCAAACCTGCGATTTTCAAGTGCCTACAACCTTAAAAAGACATCGGTTTCAGACATGACAAAGGCCACAGTTACAGCATCATCAACAGCTCCAAATGGCACGCAGTCGCTTAAAATAAAGGAGACCGCAAAGGCAGGCTCGCTCACAGGAGCACAGATAAATGCCTCAAGCTCAACGACCACACTGGCTCAGCTTGGCTATACAGGTGGAGATGCGCAGATAAATGTAAATACAGGCGGCACCACAAAGACTATCACGCTGAGCGCGACATCCACAATGTCAGACGTGGAGAAGCAGCTCAAGGAGACAGGACTTAATGCCAGCTATGACAGCAACTACAAGCGTTTTTACATAAGCTCAAAGGACACAGGTGTAGAGAATGACTTCACACTCACAGGAGCAAATGCCGCAGGAGCGAGCGCACTCTATAAGCTCGGAATCGCAGTGGGAGCATCGGCAGACGGAACCAGACCAAACCCATATGGAGAGTACGCAGGCCTGTCCGGTAAAAACAACGGAAACACACAGCAGAATATAGAAGACGCCAGAAACGCATATGTCACAGCAGCAGACAATGTTGCAAAGTACAATGCACAGAGCAGCAACCTGCTCAATGCCATAACATATGGCAATGCTTATGCGGATGTTCAGGACTTTTATGCAGCACACAGCAGTGCAGACAAGACAAAGCTTGAAACACTTGCAAAGCTTGGCTCAGGAAGAGACTCAGCCGTCATAATGAAAAACAGTGATGACAGCTACACCACATACAGTCTGACAACTGCAAAAGACGCAAAGGGCAATGCGGTATACAAATCAGCAGACGGCAAGTACATCTCAGCAGAAGAGACATATACGGCCGACGGCAAAACATACAAGAAGGATTCCGATGGCAATTATATCAACGTAGCTGATGAAACAGATAAATACAGCGGAGATACAGCAAAGCTGACCAAAAACGTGGCATATCATGAGGTTACAGAAAAAATATCATACACATCCACAACCGGCGAGGGCGATGACGCCAAGGAAGTGTCATACACAAAGGTCGGAGACACTGATGAAAAGCTTCAGGATGCAGACGGAAAAGTATATACCAAGCGTGCAGACGGCAAATATTATGCAGACGGTGAACCGGATGATTCAAAAAACGGCATAACAATCAAATCAAAGGCAGATTACACATCCAAGGAAGCGTCGCTTACAAATGCGGAGGCTGCAAACACAGCCTATACAGCTCTCACAAATGGTATATCAGAGGCTGATCTGAACACATACACAGCAAACCTGTCAACAGTCACAGCCTTTGAATCATCAGAGGATACAGTGCTGAAAAAGGATGATGATTACACCATAAGCAAGCTCACAGAGGCTGTCCATAGTGCGTATGCGGACAACGGCGGAAAAGCCGGAGTGCAGGCACTTATATCAGGAACCGGCGCCTATGCATCAGGCAGTGATGCAGCAGATAACAGCTACGCGGGCAGAGTGTCAGCGCTCACAACAGCAGCACAGACAGCACAGGAGACCGTAGACAAAAACAGCATCGTAAAGGATCTTGCAGCAATAAAGGACACAAATTCAGAGGAGTACAAAGCAGCCCTTTCAAAGCTGGCAGATGAAGTGGATGCAGCGTATGACCTGTCATCAAGCGCACAGTACAATACCGATGCCAGCAAGATAGACGGAAAAGACGCCGAAATTGAGTTAAATGGCGTGAAATACACCGGAGCCAGCAACAGCTTCAACATCAATGGACTGAACATTACAGCACTCTCAAAGACCTCCGGCAATGATGAAATCAGCATCACCACAGCCACGGATACACAGGGCATTTATGACAAGATAAAGGACTTCCTGACAGAGTACAACAACGTCATAAACGAGATGACCAAGCTCTACAACGCAGCATCAGCAGGCAGCTATGAGCCGCTGACAGATGATGAAAAGGAAAACATGTCCGACAAAGAGATTGAGAAGTGGGAGCAGAAAATCAAGGATTCATTGCTCAAAAACGATACAACTCTCAGCGGCGTAATGACAGCCATGCAGTCAGCCATGTCATCAGCAGTGGAGATAAACGGCAAGAAATACTCATTCTCAAGCTTCGGAATCCATACGCTTGGCTACCTCAATGCTGCAGACAATGAGCAGAACGCATACCATATCGACGGAGATGAGGATGACACCAACACCTCAGGCAACACAGATAAGCTCATGGCGGCAATCAATAATGACCCTGACAATGTCATGACATTTATGCAGCAAATCTCCAACAACCTCTACAAGGCAATCGGAGATAAGATGTCATCAACATCACTGAGCTCAGCGTTTACCATATACAACGACAAGCAGATGAGCACAGAGTACAGTAATTACACAAAGCTTATCAAGGAGTGGGAGACAAAGATATCAGACAAGGAAGACTATTACTATAAAAAGTTCTCCGCAATGGAGAGCTCGCTCGCCAAGCTCAACAGTACACAGAGCTCACTAAGCAGCTATTTCTCATAAAGAATAACCATACATGAGTCAGAATGTGTGAAATATGTTGAAAATGTACATTTCAACAAGCAGTAAATGTACGAAATCAGGGAGGTAACAAATGTTACAAAGCAAAGGATACGCAGTATATGCAAACAGCAAGGTTCAGACAGCATCGCCAGCGGAGCTGACACTCATGCTCTACGAGGCAGCCATCAAGTTCTGCAATATAGCAGAGATGGCTATAGAGAAAAATGACATACAGAAAGCACACGATAATATCAAAAAGGTAGAGGCAATCATCGAAGAATTTCAGGCCACCCTGAATCACAAATATCCGGTAGCAAAGGACTTTGACAAGGTATATACATACCTCATGCAGAGACTGGTTGAGGCCAATATCAAGAAAGATACAAAGATACTCGATGAAGTGCTTGAGCACCTGCGTACCATGAGAGATGCATGGAAAGAGGTCATGCGTGTCACTTGCAACGGAAGCAAGGTAGGCATGTCGTAAAACAAAAAATAATAACGATAAAAGACAAAAAGGCTATTGCAAAGTTATGGAGCTGGGCAATAGCCTTTTTGAAAGGAGAACACCATGGAACAGACATACATCGCAATAATGATACAAAGCCTGGAGAAAAAAGAGCAGGTACTTGACAAAATAATAGAGCTTGACACAGTACAGAAAAACCAGCTTGAAGATCCAAACCTCACACCGGACGATTTTGATGATGTTGTAGAGCAGAAATCAAAGCTCATAGAGCAGCTAGACAACCTGGACAGTGGCTTTGAAAAGCTCTTTGAGCGCGTAAAAGAAGAGCTTGAAGGCAACAAAGAGACATACAAAGAAGAAATCTGCATCATGCAGGATCATATCCGTAAAATCACAGACAAGAGCGTGAAAATCCAAAGCCAGGAAGCCAGAAACAAAGCACTTATGACAAGCAAATTCAACGGAATAAAAAAACAGGCCAGACAAGTGCGAAAGGGCGCAAATGTGGCCAGCAAATATTATCAGTCAATGACAAAGACCGGATATGTAGATCCACAGTTCATGGATAATAAAAAGTGAAAATGGGTGGATAAAAATGGTGAAAATGGGTGGATGAAATTGACAAATGCTGTAAAATCAAAGAATATTACACAGCGGGACAGCGAGAATTGGAAGAGTCCGCATGAATACAATGATGCCAGCATGTTTCATTTCAGAGATGAAAAAGGAAATGAAGCAGAGGAGCTTCTTAAACTCAAATCAATAATGGAGAGAGAAGGGGATAATCTGCCAAAGGTACTATGTGTAATATGCGTTATGAGTAATATGGCATATAAGAGACCGGATGGAGTGTATGTGGTGCCAATAACGGCATTGAAGCCGTGAGCGAGGAATGAGGAACAGAAAAAGGTTCTATGATAATCATTGAACAGCCTAAACTATAATAGAAACTGACCGATATATAATATAGAAATTCAGGAAGAATTTAGATGGTGCATGGATGCAAATGGATATTATATAATTATAGAACATATTGTGCCATTCGAATTTTAAAAGTTCGAATGGCATTATTATTTATATGGAGATTAAAAATGAAGTATAAAATAAAAGAACAAATCGAAAGTAATTTGCAGAATGGAAATTTACAAAAAAGTATTGACATTTTAAATGCATATGAACAGGAATATCCTAAAGATAGAGATTTAAAGTTTTATAAATGTATTTGCATGTTGCAAATGGGTGATATAGATAAAGCTATAGAAATATCCGAAGAGTGTGTAAGAAAATTCCCAACAAGTTATGAAGCTTACTATTATAATGGCTGCTCATATCAGGCTGCAGGAATGGTAATGGAAGCATTAAAAGCGTACAAAATAGCAGATTATTTATATATTTAGTCAAAAATTGTTGATTTGGATATGTATGAGGACATATGTAATCAAATTTCAATCTTGGAGGAGCAATATATTGAATTAGTGAATGAATATATAAATCAGAATGATGCAAATAATCTATTAAAAGCAGATTCATTTTTAAAGAGAATGAATTGTTTTTTGGGGAAAAATGAAAAGGCGCCAAGAGATAGCAGTCAGTTAATAGTTGGCATCGAATATTGGGTAGCAGATAATGACTTGCGCTATATTGGTATATATAGAAGCCCGGTTCAAGACTTTATTGGAAAAGAAAATATGAATCTGATTAGAACACAAGCTGAATTCTTGAAGTATGCTAATAAAGATATAGAAACAAATGTTATTGGAGATGACAACGAATATTTAATTCCTATTGCAAGCATTGAGAATAATAATGTGTATGCATTCAAAAATGAAGAAAATGAAAATATGATTGTACAAAGAGAGGTTAAGCATTTTAACTATTATAGGGTGAAAAATGGAACGCATATAATCTCGAAGCATAAAGCATATTATGGTTGTCAGATTCCACTAAAACATGATGCAAAACGAAAAAACTTGTCTTGAGCTTTTTTGTTGATGGATTAGAACAGGAAGTTATTAATGGAGAAGATTTTACAAGACTTATGCCGAGTACATACGCTTTTTTAAAAAAGGTACAGTATGTACAAATGCTTTTAGCTGTTCGGAATGGACATTTCCAAGTTTGACAACATATGAAAGCGGATTAGATACACTTGGACATATGATGTTTCATAATACAATAGATGGTGAATTACCGCAAAGTGTTCCGACATTGACTGAATACATTAAAGAAAAAGGCTATTTTACAAGTAAATTCGATGGCGATTGGAGATGTATATATTCATACGGATTTGCAAGAGGGTGCGATCAGTATGTATATCAAATTCAATCAATGGGAGCAAGGGCAGAGCATGAGATTATAAATGCTATCGAGCATATAGAAACATTTAAAGATACGGATCAGTATTTATGGATGACGGTTGGAGATTTACATGATATTGCAGATGGTTTTGATTTGTCACTTGCAGTACAAAAAAATCTAACTCTTGATGAACTGGAATATGAAGATGTTGGAAAGACATCTGTTAAACAAAACTATAGCTGTGGAAAAAGTCAGAGATATAAAAAAACTATTCAGTACTTTGATATGTTGTTTGGATTTTATATAACTACATCGAAAAGAATTATAAAGATGATGAAATAGTTATAAGCTTTTTTGCAGATCATGGACAGGGGCATTTGGTTCCGAATGATAAACATTTTTTGTCAAAGGAGAGAACCAAGGTAGCTTTTATGTTTCGCGGAAGCAATGTGGATGAAAAAATGTCAGATGAAATTATTTCAACGGCTGATTACTTGCCTATAATGTGTAAATTGTGTGATATACCGGTTGATTATGAGAAGATAAATGGTAGACTTCCGCTTAGTTTCGGAGGTGAAAAAGAGAGAGAATATGCTATAACAGAAAGTATCCATCCTGAAGATAAATATTGTGCGGTAGCAAATGCCAATGACTATGAAATATATTTTGATAATCAGGCTCTGACTGATGAAGAGGGAAGATTTGAATTAAAAGATTACAAGGTGTATGGTACTATAAAGATGGTATAAATATCGAAGATAAGGCTTTATTGGATAAATATGAGAAGATTTTTCTGGAAAGAATAGCAGAGCATGTAACATATGACTAGATAATGAGGAGGAATATTTATGCAGGCAATAATTCTTGCTGCCGGAATGGGAAAGCGATTAAAACATTTAACAGAAAATAATACTAAATGCATGGTGAAGGTTAATGGTATATCTATAATAGAGAGAACATTGAGAATACTGGATAGGAAAGCATTAAATAAAATCGTAATTGTTGTGGGCTATGAAGGACAAAAGCTTGTAAATTATATTGAATCATTAAATGTAGCTACACCGATTACATACATATGGAATAATGACTATGAAAAAACTAATAATATTTATTCTTTGTCATTAGCTAAAGAACATTTATGTGAAGATGATACAATTTTACTTGAATCAGATCTTGTATTTGATGAGGCTATTATAGATAGAGTGTTGACAGATGAGAGAAAATCGCTAGCTGTTGTTGATAAGTTTGAAAGCTGGATGGATGGCAGTTGCATGATTATAGATGATGATGACAGAATAGTAGATTTTGTGCCGGGTAAATATTTTAATTTTAATGATAAAGAAAAATATTATAAGACGGTAAACATATATAAGCTGTCGGTAGATTTTTCAAGTAACATATATGTGCCTTTCCTGGCTGCCTATGAAAAAGCGATGGGCGAAAATGAGTATTACGAGTCTGTGATAAAGCTAATTGCTATGCTGGAGACTAATGAAATACGAGTTAAACGTATAGATGATCAGAAATGGTATGAAATTGATGATATTCAGGATTTGGATATAGCGGAATCACTGTTTACAGATGATCCGGCAGAAAGATATCGTAAAATAATGAGTAGATATGGGGGATTTTGGCGATATCCTCATATGACAGACTATTGTTATCTGGTAAATCCGTATTTTCCACCGAAAAGGCTATTAGATGAGATGGAGTCAAATTTTAAGACATTGCTCACGCAATACCCTTCTGGACAGAAGGTTGATTCAACGATATCTTCAAATATATTTGGAGTGAAGGATGAGTATATTATATTAGGTAATGGTGCGGCCGAATTAATAAAGGCTTTACTTGATATACAAACTGGGGCAATGGGCATTATAGAGCCATCATTTAATGAATATAAGAACAGATATTCAGGGAACGTGGAAATATATCATCCGTATATAAATGAAAAAGGATATAACGCAGATGATGTGATAAATTATTTTGATGATAAAAGTATAGGTTCTTTGGTTTTGATAAATCCTGATAATCCAACAGGTAATTATATACCGATATATGATGTACTAAAGCTTATACAATGGGCTGAAAAGAAACAAATAAAGTTTATTTTAGATGAGAGCTTTGTTGATTTCGTGGATTTGCAGGAGGACGAGATTATTGAAGATGTTACTTTGATAAAAGACGATATATTGGAAAAACATACAAATTTATATATCATAAAAAGTATTTCCAAATCGTATGGTGTGCCGGGTGTTAGATTAGGGGTCTTGGCTTCAGCGGATAAGAAAGAAATGGGGTTGATAAGAAGCACACTGCCGATTTGGAATATAAATTCTTTCGGAGAGTTCTTTATGCAGATATTTAACAAATATAAAAAGAACTATATAGAAAGCATGGAAAAATTTAGAAATACAAGACGAAGGTTCTTGATGGACTTGCAGGAGATAGCTTATCTAAAGGTATTGCCAACTCAGGCAAATTATGTAATGTGTGAGGTGGTTGGCATAGATAGCGAACAGTTGTGCATTAGATTGTTTGAAGAAGGCATATTAATAAAAGATGTTTCCGGCAAGATATCCAACGGAAGGAGTTATATTAGAATAGCGGTTCGTACAGAGAAAGAAAACAATATATTGATTGGATATCTTACAAAGGTTTATAATGATTTGCAAAATTTTTAAAAAATTTTATTTTAGGTATAAAGTATCGTAAAACAAGTCCGATATAGATAATAAGTAAGCAAGATATTACTTAATAGTAGCAAGCCAAACGAAGCGTACGGTCGGGAGGTAAACTACAATGATCAAACAGATTGAAGCATGGACGCTTCATTTAATTCAAGGAGGAAACAAATATGGTAGTACAGCACAATATGGCTGCGTCAAACGCAAACAGACAGTTAGGAATCAGCACAAACACACTTAGCAAATCAACAGAGAAGTTATCTTCTGGTTATAGAATCAACCGTGCAGCAGATGATGCAGCAGGTCTCTCAATTTCAGAGAAGATGAGAAGCCAGATCAGAGGTCTTAACAAAGCTTCTTCAAATGCTCAGGATGGTATTTCAGCTATCCAGACAGCAGAGGGTGCTTTAAATGAGGCTCACTCAATTCTTCAGAGAATGAACGAGCTTGCAACACAGTCTGCAAATGATACAAATACAACAGCTGATAGAACAGCAGTTCAGAGTGAAGTTAATGCATTAACAAATGAACTTTCACGTATTGCTTCTACATCACAGTTCAATACTCAGAATCTTCTTGATGGAACATTTACTGGCAAGAACCTTCAGGTTGGGGCATTAGAGAATCAGAAGATTACAATCAGTATCGGAACTATGAATGCAAAAGCACTTGGTGTTGATTTGTTAGATGTTAAATCATTTACTAAAGCTGGATCTGCTATGACATTAATCCAGAAAGCAATCTCAAAAGTTTCTGGACAGAGATCAGATCTCGGAGCACTGCAGAATCGTCTTGAGCATACAGTAAATAATCTTGATAACATTTCTGAGAATACTCAGACTGCTGAGTCTCGTATCCGTGATACAGATATGGCTTCAGAGATGGTACAGTACTCTGCTACTTCTATCATCCAGCAGGCTGGTCAGTCAATGCTTGCTCAGGCTAATAGCCAGACACAGGGTGTACTTTCACTCATCCAGTAATTGATGGAATAATGTATACCAATATTTATAAAGCCACTCACTTTGAGTGGCTTTATTATTTATACGAGGATACTAATATGTTGAATAGAATACAGAAAACTATAAATATAATTGATGATTATATAGATACGATGTATAAAGACTATGGTGATGGGATAAAAAAGCTTCCTGAAATAGTTAAAGAAATACAGGAAATCATGGTAGAGTTCCTGAATAAAATTGGATATTACAATCAACATGGAGAAAATATACAGACAGATGTAATTTTGTTACAGTTAGAAAATCTATTAAATGCAATTGATTTGAAAGATCCAATACAAATTGTTGATACGCTTGAATATGAAATAAAAGAAAGCTTTGTGGTATATAAAGAACTGGTGTATAAATATGGAGAATAATCTAGAATTAAAATATAATAAATTGATATACAACTATCCATACTTAAAAGAAATAGTTTCAGATTGTGATGAAAGCGATGTCTGCACAGCAAAATCGCTGGATGAAAAAATAATATATGGGATAGTGAAAAATGGTCATACATACTATCTTGATAGCAAGTATAGCGTGGATAATGAGTGTGAGCATATACTTAGGTCAAGTAAGGCAGAAAAAAATCCATTTGCAGTTTTTATAATTTTTGGGTTGGGAAATGGAATGTTGGTTCGCAAGATTAGAGAAAGATTTCCTGATAATTACATTTATGTTCATGAACCATCTGAAAAAATTTTCCATAAATTTATGGAAACCGTAGAAGACATAGATTTTATTATAGATGAGCATGTGGTTATAACTGTAGGTGAAAAAACAAGAGGAGCCAGAATAGAAGTATTGCATGAGATGGTAGATATTAATAATTTTTACATTACAGATGTAATTTGTATGCCACAATATAGAAATCTTATGATTGACGATTATCTTCTTTTCTTGAATGATTTTTACGCAAGAATTGAACAGATTATCATGCAGAAAAATACGGATATTGCATTTAATGGAGAGCATATCGAGAATTTTTGGCACAATATATTAGATTTAATTGATCAATATGGTGTAAAAGATTTAATAAAAAATATAGAAAACGAAAATAAAGAGGGATATCCGGCATTTATAGTATCTGCTGGACCATCACTTGATAAAAATATAGATATGTTAAAGGAGGTCAAAGGAAGAGGAATGATAATGGCAGTTGATACAGCAATAAAGCCATTATTAAAAAAAGGTATAGTACCTGATATTGTTGCTTCTGTTGATCCACATAAACCTCTGGAATTGTTTCAATATAGAGGAACAGAAAACCTTCCTATGCTGGTTGACATAAATTATAATTCGAAGATTGATTTGCTACATAATGGTAAGAGATTTTATACATGGAGTGGTGAACCATTTGTGAAAGAGTTTTTGGAGAAAATGGGTATTGACCTTGGAGTGATTGAAAGTGGGGGATCTGTAGCTTGTAATTTGTTTTCACTTGCTATAATGTCAAAATTTGAAACTATTGTTTTGATAGGGCAGGATTTGGCTTATCCTAATAAAAAAGGGCATTCTTCAGCTTCTTATGATAGCGAGAGTAATATTGATATAGAAAGTGGTAAGTACTTTAAAGTAGAAGATATATATGGAAATCATGTTTACACAGAAGGAAACATGAATGCATATAGGAAATGGTTTGAAGCAACTATATCAAGAAATCCTAGTATAAGATTTATTGATGCCACAGAAGGTGGTGCGAAAATAAAGGGGACAGAAATAATGACACTTAGCAGTGTGATTAATGAGTGCTGTAATAAGTTATCAGAAAAGAACTGGATTAAAATTGTAAATGACTGTCCAAAGCTAATGAATAAAGAACAAAGAAAACAGGCAATTGAAATACTTGGAAAGATGCCACAAAACTTAGAATATTTGAAGGAAATGTTGGATGATGGAATGGAAACGATAGAAAGGATAAGGAATAATAAGGGGGAGCTAGAAAATGACGAGATTAAAAAAAGTATTCAGGAGATAATGGAAATTAACTCTGTGCTACAGGATAGTCTTGAAGCAAAAATATTAGGAATGTATAATGCTGAAACTGGATATACAGTAGCAATGTCTGCATATAGAGTTAAAGAAGATATCAAAAGTGATGTGGATGATATAGTAAAAATGTGTGAAATGTCATATAAAGGATACTTACAGGCAATTGAAAATATGCAGGTTGATTATAATAACTACATTGATTTAACAAAGTTAAACTAAAATATTAACTTTTATAGTATAATGTCGATATATAATAATATAAGAGATTCATGAGGAATCAGAATGGTGCATGGAGGCATAAATATATATCAAATAAAGTATTATGCCACTCGGACTATGTGCGTTCGGGTGGCTTTTTATTTATGAAGGTATTCCAAGCACTGATAGAAAATATCAGGGAGGAAATATTTCGTGTTAAATGGAAAGTCGATTTTGGTAACAGGGGGAACAGGTTCGTTTGGACATCAGTTTGTGAGTTATGTGTTGGAGCATTATGAGCCTAAGAAAATAATTATATACTCTAGAGATGAGTATAAGCAGTTTGTGATGCAGAATGAATATAAGAAACATCCACAGGCAGATAAACTACGTTTTTTTATAGGAGATGTAAGGGATAAAGAAAGACTTTACAGAGCGTTCGATGGTGTGGATTATGTGGTACATGCAGCAGCATTAAAGCAGGTTCCATCATGTGAATATAATCCCATGGAGGCTGTAAAGACAAATATCAATGGTGCAATGAATATAGTGGATGCAGCATTAGATTGTGGGGTAAAGCGTGTTGTTGCTCTTTCGACAGACAAGGCAGTTAATCCAATTAATCTTTATGGAGGCACTAAGCTGGTTTCAGATAAACTGTTTATTGCTGCTAATGCCTATGCAGGAGAAAAGGACGTCAATTTTTCAATTGTAAGATATGGTAATGTAGCAGGAAGCAGAGGCTCAGTTATTCCATTTTTCAGAAATATAGTTGCTAATGGTGGTACTTCTCTTCCAATAACAGACTATAGGATGACAAGATTTTGGATAAGTCTTGAGCAGGGAGTAGAGCTTGTAATTAAAGCATTGTCAGAGGCAAAAGGAGGGGAAACATTTATCTCAAAGATTCCTTCATTCAAGATAACTGATTTGGCACAGGCTATATTGCCGGGATGTGAGATGCCTGAGGTCGGTATACGTGAAGGCGAGAAGCTTCATGAAATAATGGTTACAAGAGAGGATTCATTACTTACATATGAATATGACAAACACTTTATAGTTTACCCTCATTTTGACTGGTGGGATAAAGATAAGATACAGACCGGTGGAAAAAAGGTGGAGCAGGGATTTGAGTATAGTTCGGGTAAGAATACAGAGTGGCTTTCGGTAGATGATTTGAAAGAGTTATTAATAGATGTTAAGGAACACTAATAGGTGATGTTATGGAAAAGAATATTAAAATTGGCAATAAAACAATATCAGAGACAAGCCCGGTATATATAGTAGCGGAGATGTCCGGAAATCATAACATGGATTTTAATCGTGCAAAGGAGATCATATACCGATCAAAGTGTGCTGGAGCAGATGCCGTAAAGATACAGACATATACAGCAGATACAATTACATTAGATTGTGATAATGAATATTTTCAAATAAAGCATGGAACATTGTGGGATGGCGATACATTACATAGCTTGTATGAAAAAGCATATACACCATGGGAATGGCAGGAGGATTTATACAAATATGCGCATGAAGTTGGAATAGAATTGTTCTCTTCACCATTTGACCTTTCTGCGGTTGACTTTTTGGAGAATATTGGAGTATCAGCATATAAGGTAGCATCATTTGAAATAAATGATATTCCGTTATTACAGAAAATTGCAAGAACAGGCAAACCGATAATTATTGCAACAGGAATTGCAGAGTTGGCTGATATTGAGTTGGCTATCAATACATGCATAAAAGAAGGCAATGATCAGATTATTCTTTTAAAATGTACATCAGCATATCCTACACCTTATGATGAAGTAAATATAAAAATGTTAAATACGTTAAAGGAAACATTTGACTGCATAGTTGGGGTATCTGATCATACATTTGGTTCTGTTGTTCCAATACTTTCTGTCGGAATGGGTGGAAAGATGATAGAAAAGCATGTAACCATAAAGAGAAGTGATGGGGGAACGGATTCAGAGTTTTCAATGGAAATGGCTGAGTTTGAGACTATGTGTAGAGAGGTTCGTAAGGCTGAACTGGCAATGGGAACAGGGAGATATTATCTTACGGAATCACAAAAAATGGAGAGACATTTTTCAAGGTCATTATTTATAGCAGAAGATGTAAAAAAAGGTGAAGTGTTGACTGAAAAAAATATTAGATCGGTAAGACCGTCAAATGGTATGCATACGAAATATTATGGAGATATCATAGGACAAAAGGTTAATCAAGATATAAAAAAAGGAACTCCAATGGAGTGGAAATATATTGAATGGAATGATTAAGGGAGATGTGTGGGATATATGAAAAAAATTATGATATTAGGGGCAAACAATTTCCTTGTACCACTTATTAAAACGTCTAAAAGATTAGGGTATTATACAATTGTTGCATCACCAAGTATAAATGAGCCGGGATTTGAATTTGCAGATAAGAAAGTTATCGTTGATTTGAGAGATAAGGATGCTGTTTTAAGGACAGCAAGTGAATTGAAAATTAATGGCGTTATTACAGATCAGGCAGAAACTCCTGTAAGAACACAGGCATATGTGGCAAGTAAATTGGGATTGCCAGGAATAGGAGAGGATAAAGCAGAATTATTTACAAATAAATATCTTATGCGTCAAAGGTGTAAAGAGATAGGCATAGATACAATTAAATTTAAATTGGTAGATAATGTAGAGGATGCCATTGATTTTTATAATCAAACTGGAAAGACTATGATTATGAAACCGATAGATAGTGCTGGCAGTAGAGGTGTTGTTAAAATTGAAAATACTCAGACAATTAAAGATGAATTTGGATACTCAAAAGATGCGTCCAAAAGTGGAAAAGTAATAATAGAAGAGTTTATTCCGGGAAAGGAATTACTATTAGATGGAGTTGTATTTAATGGTATTTATCAGACACTAATATGCGGAGAATATATTAAGTGTAATGTTCCGGGGGTGTTTTCAGAGTATATGGGAAAGTATCCCGCTGAAATAACGGAAGAGCAATACAAAATGGTCGATGAATTGGTAAAGAGAATCATAGAGGGATTTGAATTACCATGGGGAAGAACACATACAGAAATTAAAATAAATGAAAAAGGTGCATGGCTTATGGAAACGGCCGCAAGAGGTGGTGGAAGATACATTTCATCAGGAATTGTACCAATGAAAACAGACTTTGATTCTTGTGAGTTCCTCTTGAAAGCGTGTGTTGGAGAAATAACGGAAATACCAAAAATTCATAGAAATAATAAATCATGCGGATATGTATCATTGTTTTTACCAAAGGGCGAAGTTATCTCAGTTGAAGGTTTACAGGATGTAATAGACTTGCCTTATACATATAGTCATAATTTTGAAGATATTAAGGTTGGCTTCAAAACAAGCGAGTTTAAGGATAAGATAGAAGGTCGCTTTATACACCTTGAAGCTGAAAATGATGAACAATTATATAGCAGGGTTGAAGAAATTAAAAAAATGATAAAGATACAAGTACAGACTGACGATGGTGTGAAAGGACCTATTTGGGAATGAGTGGGTATATGGTTACTATAGAGGATGCAAAACGAACTGATTTTGATGACTATTATAAAATTAGATGTGGTAAATCTGACATTTATTGGATGGGATACGAAGCACCGCCACAATATGAAAGCCTTAAGAAAGTTTTTAATAGTAGGATTGTAGAGTCTAGTTTTTCTAATATTGGTGATAAAAGAATTTATATGATTAAGTATACTAAAAGAAAAATGATAGTAGGGTTCATACAATTATCATTAACATTAGATGGTGTTGAAATTGGGTATAGCGTCATGGAACAATATCAGGGGAAAGGAATAGGGACTCAGGCTCTTGCGCTTGCAGTGGAAATTGCATTGAAGATTTCTGAATGTGTATATTTAGAAATTTTGGAAAAAAATAGAGCATCTTGTATCATTGCACAAAGAAATGGTTTTTTACCAAAAGAAAAACTAAAAGTAAAAAATGCATGCACTGGAAAATATCAGATTTATAGAAAGTATTGGTACACAAATGGAAAATAAAGATTATTACGTGGTATATGATAAAGCTTTGAATAAATTTTATAGTCATATTAATTGTTTGATTGACAAGCTTAAAAATAAGAAAAAAGTATATATTTTTGGAACAAATACTCCAGGAAGTATGATTTTAAGTTATTTAAAAGCAAATGGAGTAGAAGTTTGTGGTTTTTTGGATAATGACATAACTAAAGAAAATAAAAGTTATAGAGGAGTATATGTTTATACACCTGAAAGAATTCTTAAGTATTATGATAAAAATATAGTTATTTTGATTGCCTCAGGATATCAAGATCAGATGATAGAACAGATTTTATCATATGGATTTTCTATGGAGAATATTGAAGTAGTAATAGATTTAAAAAAGGAAATGAATGATTATTCATTTGTATATGGAGAAAGAAGAAAAAAATTAAATAATATTGAGGTGCGAAAATATCAAATTAGAATATTAAAAAGGTTAAAATCAGTATGCGAAGAAAATCATTTAAGATATTATATTGCATATGGAACATTACTAGGAGCTGTAAGGCATTCTGGGTATATACCTTGGGATGATGATATTGATGTTTGTATGCCTGCAGAAGATGTTATTAAATTACAAAATATACTGGAAAATGACACACAATACAGATTAATAACTCAATATAAAAATGATATTTATTTAGGAACTGGTTGTAGTCTTATGGTGGATATAAATACAATTTCCGATATTAACAGATTTCCGATTCAATTATCAACAGGAATTAGTATTGATGTATTTTCGCTATATGGTATACCTAATGATGATATAGAGAAATATATATATAATACAAGATTATTAGAATCAGAAGTATTGGATAACATGTATTCGAATGAAAAATATAAAAAGTCATTGAACAAATTGAATGAATATTTGTTAAGTTTTTCTTATGAAGATTGTGATGTAGTAGGAAATACTTTATTTGCTAATTATATGAGGGCTATATATAAAAAGAATCTATGGGGAAAAGGAGTCAAACTTCAATTTGAAGATGAAAAATATAATTGTCCACAAGAGTATAAAGAAATATTGAAAATGGAGTATGGAGATTATATGACACCGCCACCTGAAAAGGAAAGGCAAGGTTTACATTATATGAATTGTTATGAATAAATATTAATTTGATGTAACTGTTCAGAACTCTGTTAGTTAAAAATGATTTCTGGGTTCCTATTCATTGCTTCGCGGATAGCTGAGAAAGAATTTATACCATGTTAGTAAGCAGAACCGATATAGCTCATGGTTGTAAGGTATTTCTGTGCATCTTCTTTGCTGCGGAAGCATCTAGAGAGCTTGGTTTTTACTTTTACCATACTATCAATAGTTGCAGTTAATGATTTTGTTTTGCTTCTTCAGAAAATCAGTTTTTGTCATAAGCTGACAATTGAATTCTTCTGTTATGTTAATTGTCATTCAAAACACTTTCTTTCTGCAAAATTTTATGTTTTTATTGTAACAGATCCAGTAAAAAAGCGAATCTTACATATAAACTGTCTGGCAAAATAACGGTGGATAAGTATTAATTTTTTTGGAGCTAATGCCTATAAATATATTTAAAATTGTATCAAAAGGCGGTAATAAAGCGAATAAAATATCAATGGTTGATGATTATCAACAAGGGTGATTGACAAATAAAAAATCATCATTTTTATCCATAAAATAACAGCAAATGAGGGCAAAAATAATATTTTAGATTCTTTGTTTTACACAACAACTTTAAGATAATCAGACGAATGGGTTCTGAATGGTTACAATTTGATATAAGTAAATGGGGGATTGTAAATGATATTTATAAGAACTGATTCAAATAATGAAGTTGCAACGGGGCATGTTATGCGTTGCATAACAATAGCTGATAAATTAATAAAATATGGTGAAAAAGTCAAATTTATTGTAAAAGATGTAGATACAGTAAATTTGTTAGATGGAAAATTTGAATACATAAATATTCCGGTTGATAATATTAGAACTATTTATGACGAAATTTTATATATTAAATATATTGTAAACAGCGAGCAGAACGCGCCCAAAATATTACTTGATTTATATATTTTTGATGCAGAGTATATGCATAAATTAAAGACATTTGCAAAGGTAATTTCTTTTGATGATATGTTTAATGAATATTTACCTATTGACTTACTTATAAATTATAATCCCCATTATACAGTATATGATTATCATGGAAGATATCGTAATAAAAATATTAAGTTACTTTTAGGAATGAAATATGTTCCGCTAAGAGAGCAATTTGAAAAACTATCTTCTAAATTTCACAAAGATGTAAAGAATATATTATTGATTAGTGGGGGCGGAGATAAAGAACATGCTTTGTTAAAAATAATAAATGAAATATGTAATAAAAATATGGATTTGAAATATAAATTCCATGTTATTGTTGGAATTTTAAATGAAGATGTAGCAATATTTGAAAAAATAGCAGATAATAAAAATATTGTTTTATATAATAATGTGCATAATATGGCAGAGCTAATGCAGCAAATAGATATTGCAATATCAGCAGCGGGAACAGTATTATTTGAATGTTGTAAAATGCAAATACCAACTATATTCTATTGTATGGCAGATAATCAAGAGGATGTTGTTAAAGGATTTGGCAAAGATGATTTGATGTTGTATGCGGGGGACATTAGATTTATAGATCAACAAGTTCCTGCCCATATTACACAACTTATAGAATATTTGGACAAGAATGCTTTAGTTAGGGAAGAAATGATAATGAGGATGCAGAATAAAATTGATGGTAAGGGAGCTGAGCGTATTGCAAAAGAAATTATCAAATTATAAATCTATAGCAATTATTACTGCGCGAGGGGGAAGTAAAAGAATTCCGAAGAAAAATATAAAAGAATTTTGTGGTAAACCAATTATTGCATATTCAATTAAGGCTGCAATTGACAGTAAAATATTTGATGAAGTAATGGTGTCAACAGATAGTAAAGAAATTGCAGAAATTGCGAAAAAATATGGAGCAAGTGTTCCGTTTATGAGAAGCGAAGAATTATCAGGGGATAATGCTACGACAGATGACACTTTGTTAGAAGTTTTGAATGAATATAAAACCATGGGAAAAGAGTTCACATATATGTGTTGCATATATCCTACAGCACCTTTTGTCACACCCCAGAAATTGAAAAGTGCTATGACTATAATGCAAGAAAAAAATCCTGAACAAATAGTACCTATGGTTTCATATTCCTTTCCGCCTCAGCGGAGTAATTATATAGATGAAAATGGGTATGCACAATATGTTTTTCCAGAGAGTAAAATGACTAGATCTCAAGATTTAGACAAATGGTATCATGATGCAGGACAATTTTATGTATATAATGTAAAGAAGTTTTTTAAATGTAATGGTGATTGTACAGAAATTATACCTTTCATAGTTCCAGAGATGGAAGTTCAAGATATAGATAATGTTTCAGATTGGAAAATAGCAGAAATTAAATATATGATACTTAATGAAACAAGACAAGAAATGTTAAATATAGGCGGTGAGACTATTTGAATCAGAATTATAAGATAAGCATTATAATTCCATGCTATTATGTGGAAAAATATATAGACAGATGTCTTTTATCTGTAGTACAACAATCTATTGGTATGGAACATATGTAGGTAATATGAGTTAATGATGTATCTACGGACAATACATTATAAAAACTTTTATTATGGGAGACACGCTATTCTGATAATATACTGGTCATTACATATGAGCAAAATCTCAGACAAGGTGGCGTTAGAAATATTGGGCTAAATTATGCTACAGGTGATTTCATAGGATTTTTGGATTCGGATGATTGGATTGTACCAGATATGTATGAAGTATTGGTAGAAAAAATGATTGAGGGAGTCTATGATGTTGTAAATTGCCAATTGATTCGAGATAAAGGAAATGATGAGGAAGCAAATTTTCGGCCAGAATGGGGGAATTGTAACTGGATTGCATGATAGAGAGTTAATTTATGGACATAATATTGTATTTCCGGAGAATGTTTCATATGAAGATAATTATTGGGGGTATTAATCAGGCATTATGTTAAGAATTCGTATAGGATTGAGCGACCATCATATCATGCTATTAAAACCAGAAGAAAATGATATTACTTTTGTAAAGATTAATTGGCTTCGGAGTTGGTTAAAAGATTAGGGAGTAGAGGTTTAATAAAGTTAAGATTCGGAGATTTAAAATTATGATACCATACGGAAAACAAACAATAGAACAAGATGACATTCAGGCAGTTGTAGATGTCCTCAAATCAGATTTTCTTACAACAGGACCCAAAATTGCAGAATTTGAGCAGACTGTGGCTGATTATGTTGGAGCTAAATATGCAGTTGCCATTTCAAACGGCACATCTGCTCTTCATGCAGCTTGCTTTGCGGCAGGGATTGAACCGGGAGATGAGGTTATTACCACACCGCTTACGTTTGCAGCATCTGCAAACTGTGTACTGTATTGTGGCGGTACACCTGTATTTGCTGATGTTGATCCGAAGACTTACAATATAGACCCGGAGGATATTCAAAGAAAGATTACTGACAGGACAAAGGCAATCATAGCTGTTCATTTAGCTGGTCAGCCTTGTGATATGGATGCTATACACAGCATTGCGCGTGAGCATGGACTTATTGTAATCGAGGACGGAGCGCATGCACTTGGCTCTGTTTACAAGGGCAAGAAGGTAGGTAGTATGTCTGATATGACTACATTCAGCTTCCATCCGGTGAAGCCGATTACCACAGGCGAGGGTGGTATGATAGTCACTGACAATGAGGACTTTTATAAAAAGATGATTCTTTTCCGCAGTCATGGCATTACAAGAGATGATTCTATGATGACAAGGAATGATGGACCGTGGTTTTATCAGCAGTTTAATTTGGGCTACAATTACAGGATAACTGATATCCAGTGTGCCTTAGGCTGTAGTCAGATGAAGAAGCTGGACAGATTTTTAGCACGCCGAAAGGAAATTGTTGCACGTTATAATGAGGCCTTTGCGGATTGTGACAATATTATCACACCTTATCAGCTTTCGGATACGGAAAGTGGTTGGCATCTGTACATAGTTCAGGTGAAAAAATGTGATAGAAGACAGGTTTTTGAGAACATGCGTGAAAAGGGAATCGGAGTGAATGTACATTATATTCCTGTTTATATGCATCCGTATTATCAGGAGCATGGATATGAGAATGTGCATTGTGCGAATGCGGAGGAGATTTATTCTCATATTATTAGTCTGCCTTTGTATCCGGGATTGACATCTGAGCAGCAGGATTATGTTATTGATACCTTGAAGAGTTTGTGTGAGGAGTAGAATGATGGATATAAAGTTGTTCTATAATAATCAGCAGAGTATTAAGCTTTCTTATGAGATAGTCGAGAGCTTCAGAAAACAGAATTTCTACATTGCAACAAGCGAGCTGACAAAACTGCTAGGAAATTTAGATACTGTTGCCGGATATATATTTTCACAGGAAGATTATAAGTCATTGGCAGATGAGCTACAGCTTATTTTACCGGCATTACTTGACGCACAGGATAATTGTGATTATGTTTTACAGGCGGATATTATAGAAGGCGATTTACTGCCTTTATTGCAGAAGCTTCAGATTGCTTTTCAGGAACGTGACTTGGTTCAGGTTCCTGATTTTTTTGAGCAAAATATGAGCTCTCTGAAAGAATATGACTTTGGTTTATATAAGCTGTTGAATAAAGAAAATTTGATTGAGGAAAAGAACTCTCTGTTGTCTGATAAGTTTACATTGAGTCTGGCAATTAACGGACAGCCTACAGCTCAGACTTTTGTAAATGGACAGTCGTTTTATCTCCACAGCTCTGTTAATCCTGATAGGGAAGCAAGTCTTTTGGCAGATAGTTTAAAGCAGGCAGAGGATTATATGGTTTTTGGAATGGAGCTTGGATACCATGTGCTGGAGCTTTTGAACAGACATCAGTCGGCAAGGGTGCATGTATTTGAGAGCAATATCTATTTGCTTCATATGGCATTTACATATATTGACTGGACAACGTATATTGCAAACGGCAGGATGAGAGTGGTTTATAACGATGACCTGAAGCAGCTTGTCAGCGAGCTTAGCGGGCGGTTTGCAGAAATGAAAAATGCGGAGTTATTAGTACATTATCCTGCTATCAAAATGATTGAAGACGCACAAACCAGACAGTTGCTTGAGGATTTCTTTGTTACAACGAGCAGCATGAGAGAACAAGGTGGTTTGCTTGATTCTAACTTTGAGGTGATTTCCAAATTGAATTTACCGGAGTGTGGTGAATTGAAAGATATATTCAAAGATAAAGCAGTGGTGATAGTGGGAGCAGGTCCATCGGTTGATTTACAGTTGACTTCAATAAAAAAATGTAGAGATAAAATAACCGTATTTGCTACAGGTCATATCACAAGAAAGCTTGTCAATGAAGGAATTATTCCGGATGCAGTTATCATAACAGATCCACAGCCGCTTATGTATAAACAAATTGATGGAGTGAACCTGAAGAATATTCCTATGATTCTTCTTTCAACTGCTTCATCATCAGTAATTGATTATTATAATGGTCCAATCTATGTGGCATATCAAAGTGGATATATTCACGCAGAGATAAAAGCAAAAGAGATTGGTGCAACACTTTTTGAGACAGGTGGTTCCGTGACCACAACGGCATTGGATATTGCTCTGCGTTTTGGAGCAAGAAAAATTATTTTCGTGGGTGTTGATTTAGCCTATACTGGCGGTTATTCTCATGCTTCGGGCGAGGGACGCAGGATAGAGAATACAGATGGATTGCGTCAGGTCAGAAGCAATACAGGTGGTATGGTGTATACTAGCAAAAATTTGGACATTTACAGGAAATGGATAGAGCGAAGGCTTGAAGGAGTTAGGGATACAGAAGTTTATAATACAGGAGATGGAGCTGAGATTAAGGGAACTGTTTTGGTGAAGGACTTTATGAGCTTGAGATTGTGATGGAAAATATATGAGTGCTATAAAACATTGCACTTATGAGTAAACTCATGTATAAGATGAAGTTCTCAATGAAATGACGACTCGCTCCATAGCTCTATAGCGTTGTCGGAGCCTAATCCTCCATATATTTATTATAACTGTTATCTATCTCAGCAAGCTCCTGCAAATTGTCAATCTCAATAATATCGCCTTTTTGCATCTCATATATGCCAAGCTGATATTCATCCGGATAGCAGAACATTGCAACATCATCCCAATATATCTGAGTATTTTTTTTGTTTTCAAATTCTATTTCCAGATGTTTTTTCAGTTTGCTCCCATCTGCTGCTGTCCATCTGGAAATGCTATAAAGCTGCCATCCATGACTTCCGCCACTCCTGCTGCAAGATGTTACAATCCCATCCTCTACGGTCTGAAGCCACTCATCTGTTTCATCATCAGTCCAAACACTGTTATAACCCGAGCGTTCGAATTCTTTTGATAGAATTTCCGGATTATATATAATTTGGTCACCATCAAGAATAATGGCATCCTCAATATGTTCTCTTGCAACATATAATGATGAAATATTATTGCAGCTTTCATAATATGGATTTTCGATTATAGTAACTCCCGGATATTCATTCTCCAATTCATAAAACTGTTCCTTTAAATATCCGGCAACAATATAAATCGCCGTTATTTCATTATCATGTAAGCCTTCAATAACTGTATCTATCATACGCTTTCCATTCACTTTTACTAATGGTTTCGGAGTAGTCAGCGTTACCGGTCTAATGCGGTTACCAAGTCCTGCTGCCATAATAATAGCCTGTTTAACTTCATGCATTTTTATCTATCCTCCATTTTCTGCAGTTCATCCTGTACTACATTGTAATAATCTTTTGCGTATCTGTACTGTCTGAGAGAATATTCACCAAAATCAATACCCAGATTTCTCTTATATTCACACCAGTTACTCCATAAGAGTCCACAAGCTGCAATATAACAATAAATCTTTATTCTAATTTCTTTTGGACAGCCCTCCGTAAAATATGCATTAATAAGTTTGTCAATCTGCTTTCTGTCATACATAGCATATATACAAAACATTGCAATATCCACATGCGGATCCTGCATACCTGCATATTCCCAATCAATAAGCCTTATATCTTCACTTCCATCTTCAGAATCAATAAACAAAAAATTATCTGGAACTGCATCTATATGCGTAAGAACCTTTTCTCCTACATGAGCCTCTATATAAGGTCTGAGTGACAAAACATTTTCCTTTGTCTGAGTATAGTGTCTATATGCAGAAGGTGAACCATTCCACAGACTCTCATAAAACTCAAGCTGTCCGAATATATCAACTTCATGGTTTACGGTAAGCTTCAATTCATGAAATTCTCTGAGACGCCTCATGCATTTACATACATCATCATAATTTTCCGGATCACATACTCTTGCATTTTCAAGAAACTCTGTAATTTTGTAACCATTATCCGGATTTATATAAGCGATATCATCACATATATGTCTGCCATCAATAGTCCTATAAACCATTGCTTCATTTCGTCGGTTTATTAGCTGATCTGTACCTTCGCCCGGAATTCTCATAATATATTTCTTACCATTGCAGGTAAACAAAAACGAACGATTTGTCATTCCCTTTTTCAATACTGTAATATCTACAATATCATCTGCTGATACAGACAATGCTTCACAAATAACCTGTATCGCATCCATCTTAAGATGGTTTGAGTCTCCATCCATCTCCCTGAGCTGCTCATATGTGTTTATTTCAACCACATCCCATGAATGTACCACTTTGGCAGTGATAAACATTCTGTCTTTATCATACAATGCGGTTTCCCAAAATGAACCATCATTAGCCGGATTATTACATAACTTTTCTATTCTGCCTTTGACTATTTGTGCATCATTATCCAGCAAATAGCTTATGCCTATCATTGCATTGCCACCTGCAGCCTTTGGAATAGTAACAAGCTCCATTTTCCTATTCACCCGAACAGTGCTTTTGTCATCTATCAAATCACTGACCATATACCAGGAATATAATTCATGATGATGATATGGATTCTTATCACACCATATATCACACGGTATGATATACGTATTTGATAAATGATTTAAAACCATCTTTACAGAGTATAAATTATTTTTTGTTGTATATTCTTCATTAACAACAAGCTCAACTCCAAAATCATCTATTAGATATTCATAACGCTCTTTCATAAAACCTACAACCACGTAAATCTCATAGATTCCAACTTCGTGAAGCTGTCTTATTATTCGCTCTATCAAGACCTCTCCATTAACCTCTAAAAGACCTTTGGGTGTTTCAGTATTAATAGGCACCGTTCGCGTACCATATCCTGCTGCAAGAATCACCGCATTCTTTGGCGCTTTTTCTTTGAATTCTTTAAGAGCTTTCGTTGTCACACTACACTTCTCATTTATATAACCTTGATTCATCAATTCTTTTATTGACTTGTTAACCACTCCAAGAGAATGACCCGATAATTCTGATATTTCTCTTTGATTAGTAACTGAATGACGATATAATATGTTTAAAACATCTTTTCTTTGCTTGTTCATGTACAATACCTCTTGTTATATTGTGAACACATATACTTTACAATATTAATAAACAGAAATCAAGACAGAAAGCACCAAAATAAGCCTATGAAGAAAAGTAAGCGTTCAATAAGAATGCTATTATGGAATGCTATGCAACAGTTGCAACTTTTTTTGTATGTTGTTATCTTTATAAAGATTGTGTGAATATTCTTGTGCAGCAGAGCCACATATTCTGACAGTTCATGGCGTCACCTTTCATTTAAACATTGGACAATTCACTGATAATTTTTCCAGTTCTGCATTATGTTCCTCAAGCGTCTGGATCATTGTGGACTGTGCCTCAATAAGCTGGTTCTGGATTTTATTTTCACGCTGCAGACCGGCAATGAGTTCCTCGTATGCTTCAAGTTTAGTTTTATCGTTTACACTCATTTTTATGGCATGCAAATAATATTAAGTACATTTCCTGGGGCTATGACTGTCCTTTTAATGTGCGTGATATTGAGAAAACACTTGGAAATCCTTGTAACTATGTGTTTTGTTTTGACAGAATCCAGGCACAGGCGTATAGGAATCAGGGGTTCGATACCGTTTATCATTTACCGCTTGGTATCAATGCAAAGCGGTATGAAAATATAAGACTGTCATCTGAGCATAGTTCAAAATATAGTTCTCAGGTCAGCTTTATAGGCAGTTTGTATGAGGGACAGTATCCGGCCATCACAGAGATTTCCACAGATTATGCAAAGGGCTATATGGATGCAGTTATTAATTCGCAGCTACAGTTATATGGAGCTTATATTTTGAATGATGTTATAGACAAGCGCTTTGTGGAAGCTATGAATAAGCACTTTAAGGAGCTTCAGCCTGATACAAAATTTCAGCTTGATAAGGCAGCTCTGGTGCATGTCCTTGATCAGGAAACAAGCCGTAGGGAGCGTTTGCTACTTTTAAATTTGCTTGGAAGCAGATTTGATACAAAGCTTTATTCAAGACAGGATTATTCTGTTTTACGGGGAGTGCAGTGTATGGGACCGGTTGATTATTATAGCGAGATGCCATATGTTTTTGCAGCGTCAGATATTAATCTGAATATTAGTGTCAAGGGCATTCAGTCAGGTGTTCCACAGAGAGCATTTGATATTTTGGCAAGTGGTGGTTTTTTACTCTCCAATTATCAGCAGGAGCTAGTGGAACTCTTTTCTTATGGGGAAGAAATGGTTGTGTATGAGAGTCTGGAGGATGCTGTTGAAAAGTGCAATTTTTATCTCAGCAATCAGGAACTGAGAGGCAAGATTGCGAGGAAAGGCAGGGAGCGTGTCCTGACAGAGCATAATATGATTGATAAAATCAGATATATGATGGATGTTGCGGAGGTTTAATACAGTTATTTTTTAATATTGTGCTTGACGGATGAATCATTAAGGAGCCGGTTAATAAAGAAAATTAAATTAAACTGAATTAATTGTATTTTTCAATAAAGTCCGCTATACTAAAATAAGATTTTATATAGCGGACTTTATTATATAGTCAATATAGGGGGAAGTATGATTAAGACCTTTAATGTAGATAATTTTAAATCATTAAATAATTTGTCAATAAATTTGCAACCAATGACTGTAATTGTTGGAAATAATGCTACAGGAAAAAGTTCAATTTTACAGGCAATTGACTTTGTATGTGGATGTGTTAACGATGACTTTTCAGTTTTATTGGAGAGGCGAGGCTGGACGGTTGATAATATTCGTTCAAAGTTTATACGCTCAGGGACAGCCCGTATTTCATTTGGAGTAGAGGTTGTGTTGGAGGAACCGGTTAATACGACACTTAAATGGGGAATGGTATTACAGCCCAATGTGGCCAAAAATCAATTGCATCTTGTTTCGGAAGAGATTGTAGATTTAGATACAAAAGAGACATTAGTACAATATAAAGCATCTGCTGGAGGCCGGATTAAAGGGGATAAAGGAGAGCTATCAATAATGCCGAATTTTGTGATTACAAGTTCCTGTCTTAAAGTAATCCAGCATTTGCATGGAGTAGATAGCCGTTTAAATAGACTGGTTGCTTTTTTTGATAATTCTGAGTCGTTTGAGATGCTGGCGCCGGATAATATGAGGATTTCCAGCCGAGGCATTGTAAAGAATATTGGAGAGACAGGAAAGAATCTCCCATCATTTATCAGACAGATGTCCGCAGAACAGAAAAATAATTTTATGAGTAAATTAAAGCGGATTATGGGGGCTAGGATTAGTGATGTAAGTGCATCGGTAAAGGGAAAACCGGGATGGACTCTGATAAATGTAAAGGAACATTATGATACAGGGGATGTTGAGTTTTCATCAAAGGAAATTAGTGATGGTATTTTAAGAGTACTTGCTTTTATTGCTATAAGTGAAATAGAACCTGCAAATGCGATATTTTTACTAGATGAAATGGAAAATGGAATTAATAGCGATTATGCAGAGGCTATGATAGATGTTTTGTCAGAAATATATGAGGAAAGCAGGCATCAACTTGTATTGACAACACATAGTACAGTATTCCTTGATTATGTAAAGCCAGAGCAGATAGTTCTCTTATACAGGGATCAAAATGGAAGTACAAGGGCAGATAATTTATTTGATTCAAAAGAAATCCGAGATAAATTGGAGTATATGTATCCGGGAGAAATATTGCTTAATATGTCTCAAAAGGAGATAGCTGATATATTTTTAAAACAAAATTAAGGGGATAAAATATGAGAATAGCGGTTACAGGAGAAGGACCAACTGATTACGGAAAGGTGGATTATGGTAATCCGGGACATTGGATTGATGGCCCTGTTCAGGTGTACTTGAGAAGGATTGCGGAAGAGCAAAATATTGAGCTTGATTTTGAGATGATTGAGCGTGCAGAAGATTAAATTGCAACGTAGGCATCTTAATGGATTAGATGGTAAAGCAATTCCGGCAAGAAGATTTTATATCAAGTGTAAGGAAAAGCAATTAAATTATGGTGTGTATTATTGTGATGCGGATAGGAACGCAGGAGAACACAACAGTAATGTGCATCAATTAGAAAACAGATATAAAGAGGTATATGGCGAGGTAAAAGAGGGGATGTATAATTGTGATAATTATATTCCAATGATTCCTTGTCGCATGATTGAGAATTGGATATTGGCAGATGGGGAAAATATAAGAGATTTTTTTCAAGTGAATAAAATAGAATATAATCCGCATAATGTCGAGCTTTTATGGGGAAATGATAACAATCCGGAAAGTAATTATCCCAAAAATGTGTTTGAGAGAATCAAGAGTTCTTCAAAAAATAGGGACATTAAGAATTTATCGAATAGTGAGTTGTTTTATGAAATAGCAGAAAGACAGAATTTAGCAATTGTAAAGAAAAATAGTAGTATAAGTTTTGCGAGATTTCATGATGATTACATAAGTCTGTTAAGGAGCGAGATGCTTTGGGCTGTTCGATTTCAAGACCTGACATAAGCCAATCGAATTGCTGCCTTGTAAGCTGACGCACTTCTTGGCTTGAACGTGGCCAGCGGAACCTGCCTTTTACTTCCATGCGTTTATACAGGAGTACAAAGCCATTGTTTTCCCATAGAAGTGCCTTTACCCTGTCACAATATAAAGCTCGCCGGCAGCTGTTATATTGCCTAGCATGAAAGCTCCGCAAGTATCTGGATTGTTTTAGCAAGAAGCAGTGGATCCGTTTCGTTTGAAATCCGCAGATTCATCTCCGAAGCCATTCTTGCGGAGACGCTTAACCCAGTTGTAAAAGGTGCCTGGATTAAAGTCATTGTTTAAACACCACTGATGATCAGACAGTCCGCTTTTGCGGCATTCCATGATCAGGCGGTATTGTTCTTCGACTGGTACTCTTGGCGCTCTCATAGCTTTTACCTCATAATAATCAGAGTAAAATGCTAGCATCTAGCAAACATAAGTATAGTAAAATACTAGCATTTCCTGATACTTATTATGAGTTGATAATTAACTTGTTGCAATCCGTCGAATTATTTTGCGCTTACATTTATCGGATGATATCGTATTAATATTTCACCACAATATCCCCAAGCCCCGAGTCGATAACCAGGTGCTTTTTGGCATGCTCATTTACCTCATACTCATCATCATAGTCATTGCCGTTGATTGTGATATCGCCTGTACCTGAGTCCAGGTCCATCATGTAACTGTCAAGTGACTGTGAGGATGTCACAGTGATGTTACCTGTACCGCCGTCGATATCCATTTCGTCAAAGGCACAGTTTTCAAAGCTAAGATTGCCGGTTCCGCCATCCACATCACATGTGGCGAAGCTGCAGTCTGTAACATATAAATCGCCTATGCCGGTGTCAAATTCTGCATCGGCTGCGGTCAGGGAATTAAGGTTTACCTCGCCTACACCGGTATCAAGGGAGAACTTGTTCAATGCTGCGCCCTCAGGAATGGTAACAGTGATTTCACTTGTGGTGTTTCTTTTGTAGTTGGCTCCATTGCTCTGTGATATTGTGAGGGTATCGCCTGTGCTCTTAACCTTTGGAACCAGACGCTTGTTGCATTTGTATGAGACCATGTAGCTGTCACCGGTTTTCACGTTGATGTTCGATATGGTTGTATCAAATACCAGGTTTGAAAATTCATCGACTGAAAGCTCCTCTGTGCATACGTTTCCGAGAGACTTGTCTGAGCGCGGAATCAGATTGTCAAACAGGCCTAGGGCAAAGCCCCCGATATGGTAGAGACTCCCGGCGATGATGCAGACCACGGTAATTATTGTAATTATTATTAGATATATATTCTTTTTCATGACTTGTCTCCATTTCTGAATTATCTTGTTGCATAATTTGTTTTGTGATTATTCAAAATATGCTACACACATTTTTGACTGTCTTGGTTTCCATTAATTTCCATGTTTATCGCCGAGCAGATTTTCCACCAGCGAATTGATGATTGCGGCTATTGGCCAGATAATCCATGTGATACCCCAGTCAAAGGTAATAAAGCTCCAGCATAGATAGATGCATGTGACAGTTGACCAGTAGACTGACATGATTGCAGCCACAACAGGGTTTTCATAGTGTACCTTGCCATCGTGTGAATTGGCAAAATTACCGCCCATAGTCTGTGCTCCGTTCAGGGAAAGAAGCTTGTCAAAGCTTGATTTCTTCATGTTTGTGAATACTATCATGAATACACCGATTGCTATAAACACGAGCACAAGTCCGCCTGAAAGTGAGTCTGCGAAGGTGCTTTTGGTGTTCAGTGAGCTGATTATGATTGCCGGCACTGCGCAGAGTATGCAGAGCATGATACCCACTGTTAAAAGCATCGCATGTGTGGAGCGGTAGCTTTCCTTTCGCTCGATGACCCAGTTTGCTGTTTCAAAGTCTATGCAGTAAGGCTCTTTTTTCAGGTAGCTCCATTTAGATGAGAGAGAACCTGAGAAGATAAAGAAGCCGACTGCCACAGCGATACAAACGAACAGGAAGGTAATGCCGATTGCATCAGATGCGTCAGGTGAAGCGAGTGAACGCGGAATGCATTCGCTGAATATCGGTCCAAGGCTTGCGATTATGCAAAGCAGCACTCCAAACGCTGTGAGATATGCTTGTTTTGCCGAATCCCTGAGGAATGCGGCAGCAGTCTCGCGGGAGAGTGTTTTGGCAGCAGGCATTGCCTGACTGGGATTCACGAAGCTCTTGATACCGAGTGAGTCGGCGAGCTCGTCAAGATTTCCAAACTCTGATATGACTATGCCTATGGCTTCGTTGTCAGATTTGCCCTCGGATATTAATTCGTTGTATTTATCCTCCATCATCTGATAGAGCTCATATTTGGCTTTTTGCACCTCGGGGGTATTCGGGAGGTGCGAAAACATATTTTCCAGATAATTCTTTATAGTTTCCATAAAATGTCTCCTTTAAAATCGTATAAATTTGCTTACTACATCAAGTGTCAGCTTCCATTCCTCGCATTTCATCATGTAATATTCTCTGCCGGAATTGGTAATCTGATAGTAGGTCCGCCTTTTGCCGCTTGCATTGTCGCTCGAAGAGAATGATGTGATATAACCGTTTTTCTCAAGGCGGGTAAATGCAGAGTAGAGAGTTGTTTCTTTTATGACGTATTTTTCCTCGGATATTAGCCTTATCTGCTTTGAAATCTCGTAGCCGTAGGATGGTCTGTCGAGAAGCAGGTAGAGTATGATGGTATCGTTGTATCCTCGGATGACATCGCTGCTTATATTGAGCATTTTTCACCTCCTGTTTTAAGTATTTTATTTCATCATGATGTTCAGATTTTATTAATATAAGACCTGATACACAGATGAAAGGTTGTACATTAGGCGTGTTAAAATTAATTGATACTACGTGTGACGTACTACGAATGTCATACTATGTCTGTCGTAGTAAATGTATCACATGTTGTTTTTCATGTCAACAGTGATTCTAAAATAATTCATTCTGCATAATTTGTTCTGAAAAATTTATTCTGTAAAAAATTATTCCGGGTAGCCACGATTATTTTAAAAAGTTAGCCACTCCGTACAAAGATTAGCGGTAAAATACATTGACACAGCCCATGTCATTTGATATATTTTTTAGAAGCAAAGGCGATTAATTAAATACACACTACCTCTGAGGGAGTAGTTCGCGTATTCTTAAATATACGTGGTTTGTCAACAGACCGGTCAATAGACCTGGCAAACATTAAAGAATGAGACTCAAGTATGCAGCACACAATAAAGCTATATAAGCCATAAATTATAGCTTTATAAGGTTTCGTGTCTGCATGCGAGGGTCTCATTTTTCATATGAAGCGTTCATGTTGCTGATAACACTGTTAGGTGTGAACAGTAACGCATTCATATGCTTATCCGTGAGAAATTAATCGCCGCACACTAGGCAAAAGGGAGAAAAATATGGTATTATTTATTGAAATCCTGCTCATAGGAGTAGGTTTGTCAATGGATGCCTTCGCAGTATCCATCTGCAAGGGGCTTGGAATGACAAAGGTAAACAGAAAGCAGGCGCTGACAATCGGTCTGTATTTCGGAGGATTTCAGGCGCTCATGCCGTTTATCGGCTATATGCTGGGCATCCGCTTTGAGAAGTACATCACAAGCATTGACCACTGGATAGCATTTATCCTGCTGGGATTTATCGGTGGCAAGATGGTTTATGAGGCTGTGAAGGAAAAGGATGATGACGCGGTCGTGGAAAAAGACCTGGCGCTCAATCAGGGAGAGATGCTTCTGCTTGCAATTGCGACAAGCATCGATGCGCTTGCAGTCGGAATCATGTTTGCATTTACCTATGACAGCTTAAACATCTACTGGGCTATTACAATCATCGGACTTACGACTTTCGTGCTCTCAATCATCGGAGTCATAGTCGGAAACTTTTTCGGCAATAAATATAAAAAGAAATCAGAGATAGCCGGAGGAATCATTCTTATACTCATAGGCGTGAAGATATTGCTTGAGCACCTGGGAATTATAAGCTTTTAATGAGCGTGTTATGATATGACATAAACTGTGGCTGGGATTACATTTCAGATACTATAAGAAATGAAATAATATAGAATACAAAAATAAAAAACGGAGGAATCAACATGGAAAATTTCATCAATAATGCACCGTTTATAGTGGTGCTGCTCTGCCTCATAGTGGGCTTTGTGTTTTTGGTAAAGGGCGCAGACCTGTTCGTGGAGGGCAGCTCAAGCGTGGCAAAGCGCTTCAAGGTGCCGTCACTTATCATTGGACTGACAATTGTTGCGATGGGGACCTCGCTTCCTGAAACAGCGGTCAGTGTGGCAGCATCCATAGCACACAATAATACGCTTGCAGTCAGCAACGTGACAGGCTCAAACATATTTAACCTCATGGTAGTAATCGGTGTGTGCGCTTTGATGACACCGGTAGTGGTGGACGGAGCATCCTTAAAAAGGGACTTCCCATTCTCGATGATATGTGCCATTTTACTTCTTGTAATGGGAACAATCGGCATGATACTCGGCAGAGTGGACGGAATAATACTGCTCGGCTGCTTTGCAGGATATATTTTCTACCTTATCAGACACACATTAAAGCAGAACAGGCAGTCATCAGATGAGGAGGTCGATGAGATACCTCTCATCTCAATGCCAAAAGCAGTGATTTTCATCCTGATCGGAGCTGTCGGCATCGCAGTAGGCGGAGATGTCGTAGTAGACAGTGCAAGCCGCATAGCGATTGACCTTGGAATGAGTCAGACACTTGTCGGACTTACCATCGTATCTATCGGAACATCACTTCCGGAGCTTGTGACATCAATAGTCGCAGCCAGAAAAAACGAGGTCGATATGGCACTCGGAAATGCCGTCGGCTCATGTATTTTCAACATACTAATGGTGCTTGGAATTGCATCAGCCATCAGCCCGATAGCATTCATACAGGAAAATATCATAGATATTATCGTGCTTGTGGTATTTTCACTCATCGTGTGGATTATGGCATGGACAAAGCGTGAGATAAAAAGAGGCGAGGGCATCATCATGCTGCTAATGTATGCGGCATATACAGCGTATATTATTATACGATAGGGTAAAATACCTTTTGAACCTTTAATGCATAATATTACTTAGAAAATGTGCAGATACTTATTGAGTATCTGCATATTTTTTAGTCAAATATATGCATAAAGGAAGAAAATATGTCAATGCAAAATATATCAATAGTAAATAGAAAATTTCTCACAAATTTTACACAGCCACCTCAATATATTTTCAATTATTTGTTACGCTTATAAGTGCAGAAATAAAGATTACAAAACATGTACGAATATTTTTATGAAAAGCAGACTATAATTTATGATTAAGTAACAAAACAGGAGGCAATAATTTGACATACGATGAGATAAAAAAGAATAAGGAGGTCTGTGAATGTTTAAAGAAAGGGAATGAAAACCTTGGAGTATTGGGCTTTACAGACCATTCGGCAGCTCATTGCACAATGGTAGCCAAAAGAGCAGCATATATATTAAAGAAATTCGGTTACAGCGAATCTGATATTGAAATGGTAAAAATCGCGGGATTTATGCATGATATCGGAAATGTGGTAAACAGAAGCCGTCATGCGGAATATGGTGCAATACTGGCAAACGAGATACTCAAAGAAACAGATATGAGTCTGAAGGATAGGATAACGGTTGTGTCTGCGATAGGACATCATGATGAGTCAACCGGAGGGGCAACGGATCCTATTTCAGCAGCACTCATCATAGCAGATAAAACCGATGTGCGCAGAAACCGTGTAAGGAACAAGGCAAAAGAAAATTTTGATATACACGACAGGGTAAATTATGCAGTAACAGATGCAGCTCTTAAGATAAATATGGATAAAAAAGTCATAGCGCTTAATCTGCAGATTGATACGAAAATCTGCTCTATGTATGAGTATTTTGAAATTTTCCTGGGTCGAATGATGATGTGCCGTGGCGCAGCAGAGGTGCTAGGTGCAACCTTTAAGCTTACGGCAAATGGTTCAAAGGTGTTGTAGAAGTGTATCTACAACATTTGAACTACATATTTTGCGTAAGTTTTCTGTAATTCAGATGCACGACGTCTGCTAATGGGAATTTCTAAACCATTCTTTAAAATGACGCACTTGGAAGTAATAGTGCGTATATATCTTAAATTGACAAGATAACCTCTTGAAGGAGAAACAAATCCATATGGCGTAAGTTGTTTTTCAACATCAGATAAAGTGGATCTTGAAACTAACTGATTGCTTGTCAGTTGGTATCTGATGCGGGACTTATTCTGTTTCATGGAGGTTATAAAAAGTATTTCATTTATTGGTACAAAGTTCTTTTCTCTCTCGGAATCAATTACTACAATATTTCCGGAACGACGGTTAAACTTTTTAAAAATACTACTGAACAGCCGGGATACAGAGGTGTAATCAATAGGCTTTGTAAGAAACTGGAAAGGCTGCACATTAAAGCTTTCCTGCATATATTCAGGATAAAATGTGGTAAAAACAATAAGCAGATCGTCATCTACATCTCTAAGCTGCTTTGCCAGCTCCATTCCACTCAAATCAGGCATCTCAATGTCCAAAAGTACGACATTGTAGGAATGATTATTATATTCTGAAATTAATTTTTTGGCTGATGTATATGAGGAAACCGTAATATTATTGTCGGTTTCGATGGTGTATTGTAAAATGTGCTTTTTCAAAAGTTCTATATCTTTTATTTCGTCATCGCATATTGCTAGGTTAAGATTCATTTCCTGTTCCTCATAGTGATTTGATATGGATAGTATACCATAATTTGTGTTTACGTGTGAAAAATACTGTTTAGCTGCTCATAGGCACGATAACTGTTACGGAATATATGTCATTCTCATGCTGTATGACACAGAAACCGCCACAAGTTTCAGCCGAGTTTTTGACATTTTTAAGACCATATCCGTGAATGAAATCAGTACTTTCAAAATCCTCCGGAGCCTTATCGGAAGAGGTAATAACATATGTGTTGGCAACGTGAATTGAGAAGTTATCATCTGCAGTACGTATGGATACGTTAATCTTGGCATTTAGCTGGTTTTTACAGGCATTAAGCGCATTATCAAGCAGATTTCCAAGAATAATAGTCATATGATAGTCGTTTATCGGAAGTATATCATTATCAAATTTCAAATCAGTCTGTAAAGCAATGCCACGAGACTTCGCTTGAAGCAGCAGGTTACTCACAAAGGCATCTACTACGAGATTTCCGGTATTAATAGTGCAGTAGCGCGATTCTAAATCGTGCATGATCTCTCGTGAATAGGGAATTATGTCATCATATTTTTTATTATTAACGCAGCTTTCCATGTAAAATAGATGCTTTTTGGTATCATGCATAAAACTGCGGATATTCTTGTAAGCCTCTCCGAGCTGCTGATATTTGCTGCGTTGAAATTCAAGCTGTTCTTTTTGAACTGCAAGCTGAAAACGAAGTTCCTCAGTATCAAGGACGTTGTATAGCAGGATATAGTTCATGAAGTTGATAAACAATACAAATGCAGCAAGAATGAAATAGGTTGATGGCAGATTTATATTCAGGTATAAAATAGGTTTTGACAAAAGCATACATATAGAAAGAACCGGTATGATCAATAAAATCATAGTATAGTTAAAAGAGTGAAAAAAGCTGTCCTTTTCCAAATCAAGTGAATAATCATTGAAAATAGAAACAGAAAAAGAGCAGCAAGCATGGAAATGCTAGAAAAAACAAAATTATCCATAACATCTGCTATAGGATTATAGGAATATATACTTGTTGTGATAAAATATGAAAAATTTTCAAAAACAGCACCAAGTATACAGTATTCGATTGATAAAAAGACTCTGGTTCTGATATTAGAAGAAAATAAAAAGCTAAGTAGTAATGTAAAAATTATGGAAACGCATATACGTATAACGGTTGCAAAATTGGAGGTATTTCCGGTTAGATGTAAAGTAAGTGCATTATAAGAAATATAGCCTACAATATATATGGCAAGAACGGAGTAGTAAGGAAGCTTTGAATGCTTTTTCCCAAGTATGGTCTGAAAAAATATGAAAGCAGATATGCCGGCAAAAAAGGCATCAAATAGGTTTAATAATATGATTTTCATGAGGTCTCCTTTATTTGTATATTTTTTTAAAATTAACTACACCATATTACTTGTTTATAAATTTGTGTAATTTTAAACTGTTTAAAATATATCCGGCATAAAGTCCTGTCATACATACGGTCAGACTTAAAACATTTGAATAAATTACTTTATTCCAGTGTAGCAAAAATGAGAAAAATGTAAAGACAGAATCACCAATAAACAGAATAAGAACTCTTCGTTTGGCTGCTTTTTTCATAGTATCAGTAAAAGGTCTGTTCGGTGTGTCAACAGGTGAAATTATTAATATGAGTACCCAGCTGATTACAAATATTAATAATGAAATATATATAGGAATTGTTGACACAATTGTGTTAAGACTAATATACAATGCAAATACAGTATATGACAAGATAGTACATGTAATATGTCTCTTACAATGGTAGCCACCGGCTACAGCTCGTAAATATCCGGTTATAATAACATAGGTTATTGTGATTGCTGATTTATGTAAAATAAATCCGATTAAAATCAGGGTAAAGTTGTATAATGCAAAATTGAAGATATAATCAAAAATATATGCATATGAGTCGATATATTCAGAATCAATAATGCCGTTTGTAGCATATTTTTTTGATAATTTGTGTCCTAGTGATAACATAGTAGCTCTCCATAAAAAAATATATTGAATTATATCATAATACTTTTAGTAGAAAACGTTGTTGGGATAAACGGTTAAAAATAGGGAGTGAGTGGTAAATTTGACCGCTCACTCCCTATTTTCGACCGTTGAGCACAAATTTAGCGTGTTTAATGATTTATGTGGTAAAGTATTGATATCAAAAAATTGAGGAGGTAACAAAGATGAACAAACGAAAGAAAACAGGTATGTATTTGGGGAAGGTAATGTGCAAGTTCGCAGAGACTTTTGCGCCACAGGCATCAGAACTTTGCAGGGGACAATATTATCAACCCAAAGAACCGGATAATATGAAATTGTTTGTAGCAAAATGTCAAGGCAAAAATGTATAAATGGAGGAAAAATAATGATGGGACTAAAAGGTAAATTGGGGACAGCTTTATTATCAGCAAGTATGTTAGGAATGTTAATTGGAACACCTGTACAGGCAGCAAGTAGCGTGTCAGGAAAAATCAATAGTTCAACATGTTCGGGTAGTGTGTCATATGCGTATGCACCTGGAGGAGCCTGTAATGGAATACAGGCAAAAACAATATTTGGAAATGGTGGCACACTAAAAGTAAAAGCTACCGTATATTACAAGGTAAATGGTAAAAGTTATACCAATCAAGCATCGGATTCATCCAGAGGTGGCGGAGTTTCTGCAATAGCCAGAAATAAAGATTTTGGAAATGTTTATGGCGGCACAGGATGGCATTACATAAAATCAGGTGCGTATACCTGGGAAAATAATACAAAAATAGGAACGACATGGTAAATAATAATTAATGATTTAATAAGGCGGTTAACAAGGACCGCCTTATTAAGTAAAAGAGGGATTTTTATGAAGATAAAAAGAATTAAAGTATTGGTAATAATTATGCTTATGGCGATTTCAATAATGGGATGCGATAATGCTAAGGACTATAGTGGCGAGTATAATTTTGAAACAGATGATCAGTATTCATATGCAACAAGTATAGTATCATGGAAGAAATATCAGTCAGATGGTAATGGACAATACATTTTGATGAATGATTATATATATTATTACAACAATGAAACAAAGCAGATGAATCCATTGTGTAGTAAGGCAAATTGCCTTCATGATATGGAAAATGATAAGGAGAGACGAGGAGACTGCAATGCCTATTTGAATAGAGGTGGTGATACTGATGGAGCTTCAGTTGATGTAGAAGATTCAGGCTATAAGTATATACAGTATTATGAGGGCAAAGTATATTACTTTATGGGATCAAGCCTATATAGTGTCAGTAAAGATGGTTCAAGTAAAAAGAAAATATATATGGTAGGAGATGGCAAGGAAGTTGGTAGCTGGCTCATCCATAGAGGAAAACTATATTATGGGCTTAAAGAGTATACTTATGAAGGGGAAAGAGTATATTCGAAGGGTATTATCAGCATGATAAAATTAGGAAAATCAATGGACGAGAAGAACTCTGAAGTTATATTTGAAACTGAAGATGAATTAAATCTTCAAGAAATGGGAAATATACAAGCCTATAAGAATAAATTATTTTTTCAAGTATCGTGTAATAGCAAAGATTTCACTATGACTGACAATGAATCTTGGATAAAATCTCTAGAATCGAATTATTACATGTATGATGTTGATAGCAATCAATTGTCAGTAATTGATGTTCCTGACAAAAAAAGCAATACTGATAATATTGGAGCGATAGCATTTTTAAAGGACAAGCTGCTTATAAAAAAATATGATGATATGCATGATTTGCAATATGAGACACCGATATATGCAATGAACTATGATACGAAAGATATTTCTGTCTGGATGGACGGGATACCACAGGATTCAGGAATCATTACATATGATGATTATGTGATAATAGATGATGCAGACATACAATTTTTCAATAATGATAATACTGAATCATGTAATGTGAAAATATATTCTTCCGATGCAAAGCAGGTATCTGATTTTGAATATGAGCTGAATTCAGTAGGAACATTTGCAGGATTTGGTCCTGATGGAGTTTCTGTTGATGTTATTCAAAATGATACATCATGGAGTGTGTGTGAAATTAAATTTGATGATGTTAAAAAATGCAATGGTGATAAAATAACTCCTAAAATAGTTAATGTACGTGATTTTGGGGAGCTTAATAACATTGTATGGTAGTTTGGGGGATTTGTATTGTTTATTGGAGAAATAAAAAAATTAGTAAGAAATAAGAAGTTTATAGTTGTTGTCAGCATCATGCTGCTTGTAGAGATAATGACAATTATATACTGTCTTGGTGAGAAAAATGCGGAATATGTGGATTATAGAAATAGTCTGCAAAAAGAATACATAGAAACGTATGATATATTTATAAATGGCATAGATGAAAGAGCGCAGACACTTCTTTCGTCATTAGGAAATAATAATGATGTCTATTATAAGCGCAATATTGACAAAATGGTATCAGATTACAAAAGATTATCCGGTGTACAGATTGATCAAAAATATAATTGGGGTGTCGAAAAATACGCAGACTATACATACGGAATATTTTTTTGTATTGTATTTACGTTTGTTTGTATGGAATACATATATGTTTCAGAACGTAAAAGCGCAATGCTGGGTATTATTAGGGCGACCAAAGAAGGAAGAAGCAGAATTATTTTGTCAAAATGGACAGTGCTGGTTGTGATGACAGTTATTTTTTCACTTGTTCAGGAGATAATGGTAATTGTCTTTGATTCATTTATGTATTCAACGGGAAATCTTAAGTGTTCAATTCAGAGCTTACAGATATTCAGGGATTGTCCATATGAAATCAGTATGTTTACAGCGATTATAATCTCAATATTAAATCATTTGTTAATTGCAATAATTATTTGCAGTATTGTTTTTGTATGTTTTGTATCAATAAATAGCAGAATAATGGAGTGTGGTATTCCAATTGCTATTTTTTTATTAGAATTTTTGAGTTTAAACGATTCACCGAATAACATATTTTATGCATGGAATATGAAAAATGTTATTGGGGTGTATCAAAATCTTAATATTGCAGGAACCCCGGTTGATAAAAATTATGTTAATTTTATTGTGGGATTAGCGATTATTGTATTTGCAACGCTAATTGGAACCATATTGTTCAGTATACGCTATGTTAGTGAGATTAAGGTTGTGTTGCAATATATACAAGAAAAGATTCGTAATATTTTTTCACGGCTATTATGCGTTGAAAATATGTATGTTAATGAATTTTATAAGCTGATGATTGTACAGAAAAAATGGATATTACTGTTGTTTTTATCTATTGGTATTATAGGTTCATATAAGACATATATGCCGGCCAATACCTATCAGAGTGCATATGAAGCGACATATCATATGTATTTGTCTGCTATACATGGAAAAATTGATGAGCAAACTGTGGACTATATTGAAAAAGAAAAGCAGTATATTCAAAGCGTGGAAAATCAGATAGAATTGGCGATAGAAAATAATGGAATTGACACAGCCGAGATAACAGCAGAGTTAGACAGTAGAAAGAGAGCGTTTGACAGATTAAATCAGCAATATGAAAAGATGACAGATGATGGCAGCGTTGGATATATGATAGACGAGATGAATTTGAATTCGGTAATGAAAAATTATAGGAGCGATATAATTATTTTTATGACCGTATCAATAGTGCTTGTTATGTTTATTTCGGGACTGTTTGCCTCTAAAGATGAAATGCAGGTTAGTCTGTTGCTAAAAACTTCAAAAAACGGAAGATACAGGCTAATGAGAGTGAAAAAAAGCTGCGCTATAATTATTGGAGGTATAATATATCTGACCGGCCTTATACCATCAATTGCAGGTTATATGCATGTTTTGGGGATAGAAGAACTGAAAGTAAACGTTAATAAATTATATGAGCCTCAAATATCAGCAGGAATATCGTTACTTGTATTTCTGACATTAATCTATTTGATAAAAGCCTTGTATTTTGGACTTATAGGAGCTATTACAATTGCTCTTTCGAAGAAAACAGGCAATGAATTTGTAGTATCGGTTTTTGTGACATTGTTTGTTATAGTTATTGCTTTAATTCTTTACTTCTCAAAAATCAATTTAACAATGATATTAATAAAGCTGGCAAACAGGGGGATTATATGATGGAACTGCGTATTAAGAATATCAGTAAAACTTATGGAAAAAGCAAAAAAGCTCTTTGCAACGTAGACATAAGTCTTACACCGGGAATATATGGGTTACTAGGCCCTAATGTTCCGAGATACATACTGAAAGTATGATCCACTACTTAGAGGATTATATGTACTGTACTAGAAAACTGGGGCTTTATGTGCAGTTAGTAGCATAAATTATATAGGGGTTATCTAAATATATTTACCTCCTGTGATTAAGTTATATAAAGACTAAATCACAGGAGGTTTATTTTTATGATAACAGTAGAAAAACTGGAAAAAGGTACTTATTTTGATGATGCTTTTAAGATCTCATTTAGATACGATCCCACTACTGTAGCTAAGGTAAAAGAGCTGGCAGAGCGGAGATACTTACCAGAGGATAGAGCGTGGGAGATCCCAGCACATGAGTTACCAGCCCTCATAGAGAAAGTAGGGCTTAGCAATATTAAAAGTGAGGAGGCTGTAGTACAAGCCCTCAATACTAAGGAGATCGAGGATAAAAGGGAGGCTACACAGGAGAGGCTAAAGGGTATTAAGCCTGTAAGGGATTTTGATTTTAAAACAGCTCCACTCCCTCATCAGATCGAGGCTTTTAATTATGGCATGGAGAAAAACTCTTTACTTATCGGAGATGAGCAGGGTTTAGGCAAGACAAAGGAGAGTATTGATATTTGTGTAGCCAGAAAAAAAGAGCTCATTAAAACCCTTATTGTGTGCGGAGTAAACTCTGTAAAATATAACTGGGAGAAAGAGATCCAGATCCACTCTAACGAGGGCTGTGTAATGGTAGACGGTAAAACGATGGATGTTAGAGTACAACAGCTAAATGATTGGTATAGAGGCTCCTCTTATTTTGGGATTATCAATATTGAGAGCCTCAGAAATGAGAAAATACAAGATGCTCTCTATCTGGGGATTAAGGATGGATATATAGGGGCTATTATTGTGGATGAGATCCATAAGGCTAAAAACGGAGGCTCTCAACAGGGAAAAGCCCTTAGATTTTTGAAAGCTCCAGTTAAGATAGGATTATCTGGTACTCCAATGAATAAAGCGGAGGATCTGTGGAATATCCTTACATGGCTGGGAGTAGAGAGGAGATCCTTTTATAGTTTTAGAAATGCCTATTGTACTATGGGAGGTTTCGGAGGCTATAAAGTAATCGGATATAAAAATTTAGATAGCCTCAATGCTGAGTTAAATACTGTAATGCTTAGAAGAAAGAAAGAGGAGGTACTAGATCTCCCTCCTAAGCTATACAGTACTGAGTATGTAGAACTTACCACAGCTCAGAAAAAACAGTACAGGGATATTAAAAATGGCATTGTAGCAGATATGGAGAATATCTTAGCCTCTGTTAATCCGCTTAACTGTACTCTCCGCCTTAGACAGCTTACCAGTGGTAATCCTAACTTAACAGATGATAGCCCTAAGCTGGATCGTATTAAGGAGATGCTGGAGGAGGAGATTATCCCTAACGGTCACAAGGCTATCATATTTTCTCAGTGGAGCACGATAGCTAAGGATCTGGGGATAGAGCTTAGTGAATATGATCCGATTGTGATTACAGGAGAGGTACATCCAGAACAGAGGCAGAAATTGGTAGATAATTTCCAGACTAACCCACACTGTAAAGTAGCTATAGGAACTATCGGAGCTATGGGTACTGGATTAACCCTAAATAAAGCCTCTTATGTATTCTTTATGGATAAAGCGTGGAATAGCGGAGATAATGCACAGGCTGAGGATAGAGCCCACAGAATAGGCACGGTAGGGGCTGTAAATGTAATCTCTATGGTGGCTAAGGGTACCATAGATGAGGCGGTAGAGGATTACCTGTTAGAAAATAAAGATCTCATTGATCGAGTAGTAGACGGTAAGGGATCTAAGCAGGATATTAAAACCATCCTCAATAAATTACTTAGCATTTAATATACAGGTGTGGTATAATAACTCAAAACGGAGGTACATAATGAGAGCGATAACAGTAGATGCAGATACAGGAAAAAGAATATATACAAGAAAAGAGGTAGCGGATCTGGTAGGAGCCTCTACTCAATCTATCCGCCTCTGGGAAGATGCTGGAGCTATTCCAGCCAGTGTAAGAGATGAGGGAGGCTATAGATACTGGTATGAGGAGGATCTGGAGGCTATAAAGGCTTATGCCTCATTACCGAGAAAAGCAAAACTTAAAAAGTAGCCCTAAGTGTGAGGAGAGTGTAACAGCTCTCCTCTTTTTTTTTTGCCCTTAATTTTGAGGGCTATCTAAAAATTTACCGTTTGTGTGATTAGGTTAAGTATCAAAAGAAAAGGAGGTAAGCAGGATGCTTAAAATCAGTTTTACAAATGCTGAGGTATCGGATCACGGATACGGTTTAGAGGTAAATGGTAAATCCTTAGAGGATATTATCTCTACCGCCTTAGGAACTAAGGTAAAAGGTAATGGCGGTTACGGATCTGGATTACCTAGCTTTAGCTCTAATAGCTGTGATGTAACGGTTACTATCAATCCACACGATAAAGAGTGTGATATTGAAACAGAGGATAACGTGTGGCACAGCGTAGAGGAAATGGAGGCAGAAAAGAGTGAGCAGTTTCAAGAGGAAAATGCAGAGGCAGATCCAGAAAAATAATGGTACCCTCCTCCACAAAAAGGTAGTAGCTAGAAAGATGGGCTGTAAATCCGTGGAAGAGTATAACCGTAGAATGGCACGCAGAGAAAAAAATTTAAAAGAGATGGAGGATAACAAAGATGGCAAATGAGTTTACAGCAAGGGTAGCAGGTATCAGCGTAGAGCTTGGTATGAGTGTACAGAATAAGAGTGGTATCTGGTGTAAGCCTACAGTAAAGATGGATCTTAAGATTGATGGAGGTACGAACCCTCAGCAGAGAGAGGCTATCATTAAACAGGCTTTTGATGAGGTTTGTGATAACATTGAGAAAACCATCTCAGAGATGGAGTAATACTTACAGGGGGGGGGGAGAGTATCTCTCCTCTCTCCTTAACTGGAGGTAATTATGGCAAAACAGATAAAAGTAAGAGAGGATAATTACTTTGCTGTACAGGGCTGGATGGTAACAGAGCTAAAACTAAAAGGTAATGCTCTTATGCTCTATGCGATCATCTACGGATTTTCTCAGACTACTAACACAGCTTTTACAGGGAGTGTAGACTATCTCTGTGAGTGGCTGGGTGGTGTATCAAGACCTACAGTAATTAACACTTTAGATAACCTAGTTAAGCAGGGGCTCCTCACTAAAAGTAGTACCACTAAAGGGGCTCTCATTTACAACAGCTATACAGCTTTAAGACCGAGTAAAAAAATTTTATCCGATGAAGATCCAACGAGTAAAAAAACTTTACCCGATACGAGTAAAAATTTTTTACTCAATAAAGATAGTAAAGATAATATAGAAAAATCCATCTCTAAAGAGATGGAGGGCAAAGCCCCTAAAAAGAAATCTTATAGTACTATCTTAGAGGATCCTGTTAATAAGTTTGTGAAAGAGGCTCTTAGTAAATTTATCCAGTATTGTAGGGGTAAAAACTATACTCCTAAAGTAACTACGGTAGAAAAGTTTGCTAGTACTCTTAGAGATAATGCTGGAGAGGATCCTGTAGTAGCTCTGGCTATTGTGGATCAGAGTATAGATAAGGGATGGAAAGATCTCTATCCACTTAAGAACTATGGTAGACAGGGAAAGCCTACAGCGATTAGTAAAAAGTTTAGCGGTAATACCCTTAAAGATGCTGAGGGTAAAGATATTGTGTTTAAGTAATCTGGAGGAGGGTGTAAAAGCTCTCCTCTAAATTTTTACCTCTTTTGTGATTAGGATTACTCAAAAGGAGGTAAAAGCGGATGAAATGCTATGCAAGTGATTATTGCCAGAAAGATAAAAGCTCCTGTAGTGATGTATGCGGAGGCTACAGAGTACTTAGAGCTTTATACAATTTAAGCAGGATCCCAGAGAGATACCGTTATACTATCGCTCTTAAGCCAGAGAATGGAGAGGATCTGGAGGCGTTTACAGCACTGGATAATTATAAAAATGATGTGCTCAGTATGGTAGATGAGGGCAGAGGTTTATATATCTGGGGAAAGAGTACAGGGAATGGTAAAACCTCATGGGCTTGTAAGATTATGAGTTACTTTTTCAGAAAGATAGCTTTTAATACAGGGCTGGAAAATGAGGGGCTATATATTTTTCTCCCCACTTTCTTAGAAGATCTCAGAGATAACTATGATAACAAAGATCCAGAGTTTGATGAGATACTCAGAATGATAAAAACCTGTAGGCTCCTTATCATAGACGATATAGGAGCAGAGAGGGTAACAGATTGGGTAAGGGAGAGAATGGTAAGTATTATAAATACCAGAGTATCTAATAACCTCACTACGATCTATACCAGTAACCTCTCTCCAGAGGAGCTTAGGGGCGAGTTAGGGGATCGGATAGCCAGTAGAGTATTGGGATCTTCACAGGTAGTAGAAATTACAAGCGGAGATAGGAGGGGATTATAAATGGCTAATATGATTGAGCAGAGCTTACTCTGTAAAGTATTAGATGCTCCAGATCTGGAGATCCTCCACTCTAACGGAGTAATAGAGGAGATGTTTCTTACCTGTAAGGATGAGATCCATTTTATCATAGAGCATTACAACAGCTATAAGCAGATGCCAGATAAACTAACCTTTTTAGGCAGGTTCAAAGATTTTCAAATGCTGGAGGTTACAGAGAGTACAGATTATTTAGTATATAAGCTCAAAGAGGCTTACACATATACTAAGCTGGTGCCTCTGATTGAGGATACAGCAAAGGTAGTAAAAGAGGATAGTATTAAGGCTATCCAGTACCTCAAAGAGGAGATAGAAAAGCTGGAGAAATCTGTACCAGTGAGCAGGAATAAAGATGGCTATGATATTATCTCTAACGCTGGAGATCGTCTTACAGAGTATAAAAAGCGTTGTGAGGTAAAGGGGCTTATAGGTATTCCTACAGGTATCCCTAAGCTAGATGAGATTACTAATGGCTGGCTCTGGGGAGAGGATCTGGTAGTACTCACAGGGCGTACTAACGTGGGTAAAACATGGATCGGAGAGTACTTTGCTACTATGGCGTGGAACATGGGTTATAAGATCCTTATGTACTCTGGAGAAATGAGTACCGCTATGGTTGGTTTTCGTTTTGATACTCTCAATAAGCACTTTAGTAATATGGGGCTCCTTAATGGATCTGGTACTCTGGGAAAGAAACCAGATACAGACGGAGCAAAGTACTTACAGGAGGATTATGAGAAGTACATAATACAGCTCCAGCAAAAGAGTGGATTTATCGTAGTTACTCCAGATGATTTTGAGGGGCGTAAGCCTAATGTGGATGAGATCAAGAGCTTAGCTATTAAGCATGGGGCGGATATGATTGTAATAGATCAGCTCTCTCTTATGAGTGATAAGCGTAGGGCGGATATACCTAGAATAGCTTATAACAATATCTCAGAGGATCTCTTTTTAATGAGTAAGGAGTTAAAAAAGCCTGTACTCCTTATGGCACAGGCTAACCGTGAGGCGGTAAAGAACCGTAAAAAGGGAGAGAGCCCAGAGCTCCACGATCTGGCAGAGAGTGACGGTGTAGGGCAGAACGCCACAAGAGTATTATCTCTATCTGTGATAGATGGCACTCTTAAGATCAGTGTTAAGAAAAACAGATATGGTATCAATAACAAAGAGGTACTTATGATCTGGGAAGTAAACACAGGATACCTTAAGCCTCTCCTTAGTGAAAATCCAGAGGAGAGCACAGAGGATAAAAAGGATGATAAACCAGATGGAGAAAAGGATAAAGGAGGAGAGAAAGATTATGGTTTCTAAAGGCGGAGTACCTAAAGGGAGGATCATCCCTGTATATCTTACAGATGAGGGAGATGTGTACCCTATTTATTTACATGAGATGGGAGAGTTAGAGATTATCCAGAGGCTTGTAGCAGGTATCTTAGATAATAAGATTGTGGTAGATACTAATACCAGAATTAACTCAGAGAATGATAAAATCTCTATTTTTGATTTAAGTAAGAAAAAATAATAAAAATCTCTCTAAATGTTACCTCTTTTTCTGATTAGGTTAAGTAAATCGGAAAAGGAGGTACTTTTTTATATGACGATTACAAGTAAGGAAGTAGCGGAGATGCTGGGAAAGAGGCACGATAACCTTTTAAGAGCGATCCGCAAATATATTACACAGTTAGGAGATGAGGCTCCTAAGTATTTCTCAGAGGATCCAGATAAGGGCGGTAGATTATACCACATTACTAAGGCTGGCTGTGATCTTATGGCAGGGCGTATTATCGGAGCTCAGAGTGAGGTTTTCAAAGCTAAGTATGCTCCAGTGTTTGGAGAGGAGGCTCCTGTAGAGGCGGTAGAGGAAAAGCAGGAGGATCCACAGGAGAAAGCCTACACGGTAGAGGAGGTAGCCCAGATCTTAGGCTGTAGTGAGAGAAATGTTTACAGAAACATCCAGAGCGGAAAGCTGGAGGCTGTAGAGCGTGAGGTAATGATCCCTACTCTTAAGAAGTTTGTAACAGAGGAGGCTCTGGAAAAATATAAAGCAGGGAGGGCTAGTTAATGAATTACTTTGAAATGAAATGGAGGCTCTCCGCTTGCAGAATACAGGCAGGATACTCACAGGCAGAGGTAGCAGAGAAATTAGGCTGTAGTGACAAGACTATTGTTAGTTGGGAAACAGGTAAGACAGCTCCTAAGATGGAGAAAGCACAGGAGCTTAGTGATCTGTACGGTATCCCTCTGGCTTATATGGATTTTTCAAAGGTTGGAAACTCCACACCTCTTAGAGAGCGTGAGAGTGAGCCACAGATCCCAGCTTTTTAATTTATAGGAGGAAAAAAAAGATGATTAAAGGACAGTTTGCAAAAAATTTACACAAAGCAGTTTCAGAGAGAGGGATTAAGCAGGTAGAGCTTGCTAAGGTGCTGGAGGTACCGCCTACTACAGTAAATGGGTGGATGAGAGGAGCCCATTTACCAGACATTGAGAAGTTAATGGAAATTTGTGATTATTTGGAAATGCCTGTAGGAGAGATGTTAGGAGATCATAGACATATTAACGATTTAGACGAGGTTAAGCATCTTATGGATGTATCGCTTAAACAGAAAGCCTATATTGAAAATTTAGAGGCGGAGCTTAATGAGTGTAAAATGTTAAATAATCAGCTTATGAGCGATCTGGATGCAGATGAGGGGCTTGCAGAAATTTGTGTGAATGAGTTTATTGCAGATACCATAAAGGCTGTAAAAGACGCTGGCGTAAAGAAGATTACGGTTGAGTTTTGATAAAGAAAAAGAGCCAGCTTTTGCAGGCTGGCTCCATCCAGAGGATTACTCCTCTTTAAGATTTTGTAGCTCATTGATGCGTTGAGCTAATCCCTTAAGTAGCTCCAGATCCTTATCTGATAGTGAGATAGATAGCTTAAATAAATCGTATAGAGAGGGCTTACTCTCTAAGATCTTTGAGATTAAAGCAGGATCAGTAGAAAACTTTTCCTGTGAGAAAATCTCTGGATCTCTTAGGAGATCCGTAGCATCTATCCCTAGATAAGTTGCTACAGCCTCAATCCTATCCATTCTAGGAGTGTTCTTTCCAGTACACCATTGAGAAACTGTAGAGGAGCTGTAGTGGAGATCGTTGATTAGATCTTGCTGAGTTTTACCTTTTACCGCTAGGTAGTAGGTAAGTGCTTTAGCAAATGTACTCATTGTTTTTACACCTCCTCTCCTTTGAGGGATAAGTTAATTATACAGTATTACAGAGAAAAAGTAAAGTAAAACAGAGATAAAACTCTGTAAAACAGAAAATTAGGTATTGACATCTCTGTAAAACAGGATTATATTATAATTGTTCTCTGAGAAACAGAGAGAACACAGAGGGGGTACTCCCCTCATATATTTTTGCTATCAATCTCTATTAAACAGAGAATGATATACAATAAAACAGAGATAAAGGAGGTACAAGCTAATGAATTTAGCGGAGTTAAAGGAGGCTTATAAAGCCAGAAAGTTAGCCTTTGATACGGCAAAGAAAGAGGAGGAGAAATATAAGGCACTCCTTAAGGATGCGATGTTAGAGGCTGGAGAAAGTGATTACACGGATGAGGCTGGATACCGCTTTGAGCGAATTGTGCAGGAGCGTAAGAGCATGGATGAGGAAAAGCTCTTAGCAGAGCTCCGTGAGAGAAACCTTACAAGCTGTATCAAAACGGTTGAGGCAGTAGATGAGGATGCAACTCTTAAGGCTGTAGAGGCTGGAGAGTTGCCACAGGAAGTATTAGCAGATGCCTTAACAGTAACAGAGGTAGTAATGCTTAAGCTCACAGCTCCTAAAAAGAAAAAGGCTAAAAAGTGATAACGATCTGGAAAACTCCAATAGTAGCCACAGTAGAGCAGGTACTTAAGGATCTTAAGCTCCAGCTCTACGGAGCAGGGCTACTTAAGGAGATTAAAAACACAGGATCGGATCTTATGTGTACTTGCCCTTTTCATGCAAACGGTAAGGAGCATAACCCATCTTGCGGAGTGCTCCTACAGCAAAAGGTAACAAAGGATAAGACCTACGAGGCTGGTACGGTGCATTGCTACACCTGTGGATACACAGCGGATCTACCTCAGTTTGTAGCGAATCTGTTAGGGCTGAGTAGCCCAGTAGAGGGCTTTAAGTGGCTTGTAAATCAGTACAACTACCAGACGGAGGAGAGAGAGCTCCCAGATCTGGATATGTACAGAGGATCCACAGCTAAATCCTCAGTACTGGAGGAGAGCTTAGTAAAGCAGTACACACAGAACCTCCTACAGAGTGAGGAGGCGTGTAGGTACTTACATAAAAGGCGGATAGCTAACTGGGTGTTAGAGGCTTATGAGCTGGGGTTTGATCCAGAGGATAAAACAGTACTTTTCCCTGTAAGGGGCATGGATGGGAAAGTGATCTTTTACAAGGGCAGGAGCATAGCTGGAAAGCATTTTTATAACGCAAAAGAGGTAGATAAAACCTCCGTAGTGTTTGGGCTCTGGGAGATCCTAAACGGATCTTTTAGCTGGGGTACATCGGATCAGATAGAGGAGGTTTGGATTACAGAGAGTGAGATAGATGCTCTCAGCCTTATCTCTTATGGAGTACCAGCGGTAGCCATCATGGGATCACATATCTCAGAGGATCAGTGTAAAGAGCTGGAGCGTACACCTTTTAGGCGGTTTGTACTTGCCACAGATAACGATGATGCAGGGAGAAAAGGAGCCTCCCAGATCAAGAGGTTACTGATACCTAAAGGTTTTCGGTTTATCAACCTCAAATGGCATACGAGCCTAAAGGATATTAACGATCTTGTCAAAGAGTACGGAGATGGCTGGAAAGACCATCTCACAGGATATTAACGGAGGAAAACAGGATGAGTAAAGGATTTATTACAGGAACAAATGAGGAACTTATTAAAGCGTACAAAGAGAGTAGAGATGAGAGCTATCTTAAAGAGCTCATAGAGGCTAACAAGGGGCTTATTAACCTTTTAGTATCCCCATATTTAACTTCTATCCCTAATTCTGAGTTAGAGGATCTTACAAGTGAGAGCTATATACCGATGCTTAGAGCTATAGAGGATTACGATCCAGAGCAGGGAGTAGCTTTTTCTACTCTCCTTAAGGTATATGTACGCCAGCACCTTAACCGTTTATACAACGAGGCTACACGCCAGAAAAGATTTACAGGTACCACTCCAGATAGCTTAGATCGGTTATCTGAGATCAATAAAGAGGGCGGTACAGAAACCGATAGCACCTTTGAGGTAGAGTGTAAGGATTTTAGCTCTGTAGAGTTTATGGATCTCTTAGATAGCTTACAGCTCAATGATAAGGAGCAGGTAGCGGTAAATATCCTCATGGCTGGAGGAGCTAAGGGAGAGATTGCTAAGGCTCTCAATATTACTAATGCTACCGTAAGCTGGCATATCAAGAACCTCAAAAAGAAATTTATTTTAGCTGGTTATCAATATGCTGTCTAAATAATCTGGGTGGATGTGATTAAGTTATTTATCACGAAAAGCAAGGAGGTAAGCGGTATGAGTAGTTTAAGAACCCTGTTAGCCATCTTAAAAGGAGAGGCTGTAGTGCTTACTAAAAAGAGTGAGCATAAGGCGGATGTGCTGGTAGGAAAGAATGTGGATAAGCGTTTTGCTATCAACAGCATGGTAGGAGCTGTAAAGGCTTTGATGCTGTAGTTATAGAAAAAAAAATAATCAAGGAAAAACAGGAGGATACAGAAATGGGATTACAGGATCTTATTAACAAGTATGACAATGGAGGATTTTCTAAAACAGGCTGGTTTCAGTTAAAGGATGATGGAGATACAGCTACAGTAAGATTACTCCACAAAGGAGAGGTAGGAGTAAAGGATGGAGAAACAGATTATGATTTTCCCATCTACGAGGTACACAAATTAGATGTAGACGGTAGCGGTAGAGATCGTACTTGCCTCTGTAAGGGAGAGAGCTGTGAGTTTTGTAAGAGTGGTAACAAGCCTCAGTTAAGAATGTTCTTACAGATGATTAACAAGGATGAGAAAGATAAGGATAAGCAGGTACAGCTCTGGGAGAGAGGCTTAACAGACATTAAGAACCTTATCGGCTTAGCTGGAGAGTACGGAGATCTCACTAAGAGAGATATTAAGATCAAGAGATCTGGAGCAAAGGGTAGCCTTAAGACTACATACCAGTATTTCCCTAAGGATCCTAGTGAGATGGAGATCCCAGAGCCTCAGAACTTAGTAGGCTCACTTATCTTAGATCTGGATCGTGAGGATCAGATTAAGGCTATCGAGGGTAGATTACAGCTTAACAAGGGTAACAATAACGATAGTAACAATGACAGCGGAGCAGGAGCTACAAGAGTATTTTAAGGCAGGGAGGGAGGCTAAAAACCTCCCTCTTTTATTAAACAGGAGGATACAGGATGGCAAGAGAGATACAGGTAGATATGAGTAGAGAGAGCGTGGATCTGGAGGATCTTAGTAGCAGATTAGCTCATAAAAAGGTATGTAATATAAATTTGAAAAGAAACCAGAATACCTTACTTAAAGGGCTGGAGGTAATAAATGAGCTGGTAAAGAGTGGTAGGCTCCATGCTGAGGGAGAGTATGAGATTATTCGTACTCCAGAGAGTCTTAAGGAAGTAATGGAAACCTACTTAACTGGAGTAAGTGAGTATGTACTGGATGTGGAAACTACAGGGCTGGATGTGTATAACGATATTTTAGTAGGTATCTGTTTATATAATCCAGATCTCCCTAGTTTCTATGTACCGTTTAATCATACGGATCTCCAGAATAAGAGAGTTGAGGGGCAAATGACAGAGGAGGAGTGTAAGGCGGTTATGCTCCCTTATCTGGCTAACGGATCCCTTAAGTGCATCAATCATAATATTAAGTTTGATGATAAAGTAGTTACTTTCCAGTGGGGGCAGAGGATCGCTAATGTATGGTGGGATACTAATATAGCTGGATGGGTACTCAATGAGAATGAGAAACACGGATTAAAACCGATGTATAACAAGTATATCCTCAATGGGGAGGGCTCAGATGAGGATTTTGGAGATCTCTTTGAGGGTATCCCATGTAACTATATCCCTATTGATATTTTTGCTATTTATGGAGCTAACGATGGTTTTAAAACATGGGCTCTGTATCAATTCCAGAAAAAGTATCTTAGAGAGGATCATCCGAGAGCAGACTACAGAAAGCTCTATCATGTGTTTAGAGATATTGAGATGCCTCTTATTGATGTTTGTATGGATATGGAGCTTAGAGGTGTAGAGATCCGTGAGGATTATGCTAAGGAGCTCTCTGTAAAATTTAATGCAGAGATGGCAGAGAAAGAAAAGCTCTGTGATGAGTATGTAGCTAAGTTTGATAAGTTTATAGAGGAAAATCCTACTCTTATGAGATTAACTAAGGGTACTAAGAAGATTAACTATAACAGCCCTCAGCAGGTGGCTTGTTTATTCTATGATATTTTCAAACTGAAAAGCGTATCCAGAAAAGAGCCGAGAGGCACAGGAGATAAGATAGTACAACAGCATAGAAACAAGGCTAAAAAGGCAGGTACTAAAAAGGGAGAGGAGTTTATCCAGTTTTTAGATAACTACCAGAGATACAAAGAGTGCGGAAAGCTCTTAGGAACTTACATAGATAAGATCCCAGAGGTTAAGTGTGCTAAGACTAATGCAGTACATACCACATATAACCAGTATGGGGCTAAAACAGGTAGATTTAGTAGCTCCGATACAGTTACTAAGATCAATCTCCAGAATATCCCTAGCCATGAGAAAAGCATTCGTAAGATCTTTAGAGCCAGAGATGGTTATAAGTTTGTAGGTGGAGATTTTAGCCAGATTGAGCCACGAGTACTCTCTTATGTATCTGGAGATGAGGCTATGCAGGAGGCATACAGAGAGGGTAAAGATCTATATGCTATCATGGGATCTAAGGTTTATGGAGTGCCTTATGAGGATTGTAGAGAGTTTTATCCAGATGGTACGGTAAACGCTGAGGGTAAACACAGGCGTACCACCATGAAAAGTGTACTTTTAGGTATCATGTACGAGCGTGGAGCTAAAGCCATCGGAGAGCAGTTTGATAGATCCGCAGAGTGGGCTCAGAAACTTATTGATGATTTTTATAAGAGTTTTCCTAAGATCCAACAGCTCCGCCTTAAGGTAGAGAAGATGGCGGAGGAGTACGGATATGTAACTACCATACAGGGCAGAAAGAGAAGATTGCCAGAGATGCAGTTACCAGATCACGATGATTACCGCTATCAAGAGGCTCACAGGCAGAGCCTTAACGCTGTAATACAGGGATCCAGTGCGGATATTATGAAATTAGCTATGATCGCTATTTACAATGATCCTCAGTATAAGGCTCTGGATTGCCACATGGTAATAACCGTACATGATGAGTTAATCATGGAGGTACCAGAGGATCATATTAAGGAGGGAGCAGATCTCTTAGTAAACACTATGAAAAGAGTAGGACACAGCCTTATAGATCTCCCTATGAGCGTAGATGCTGAGGTAAATGATTACTGGTATGGAGAAAACTTAGCAGATGATTATTTAGAGGAGGAGTAGAGCCTGTGAGTGATACTGTGATCTGGAATGATCTCAAGGATAAAGGAAGAAAAGCGGAGATATTTGTGGAGGGTAAAACCCTCCATGAAATCTCACAGGAATACGGTATAGAGGAGTACATAGTAAGAAACCGATACCGCAGAAATGGGATAAGAGATATAGCTGGATTAACAAAGCCTAAGAGTAAGAGCAGGAGTGTATTTAGGCGTACCTATAATATCTACAGCTCTGGGCGTAGGATGATGGAGGCTATATATGCTAAAGGAGTTACGATAAAAGAGCTCTCACAGCATACAGAGATTGAGGAGAGTACTATTTATAAGTTTTTACAGGATGGTAGGGATATAAGCTCTATGAGGCTGGCTAAGCTGTGTAAGTATCTGGGAGTATCAATGGATTATGTGATGGGATTAAAGGAGAAACCAGATGGCAAAATGTAAATTCTGTGGAGCTGAGGTAGCAATAGGGGCGAGATGTACATATTGTGGCAGTAAGGCGGAGAACTGGTACTATTCTGGAGAAGAAAAGAAACAGGAGCCTAAAAAGAAGAAAGCCTCACATGATAGAGTAAGAGATCTGTTTAATGGAAAGATCTATATTGTAAAAAAGGGAGATTGCCTCTGGAATATTGCTAAAAATTTGTATGGATCTGGAGCAGAGTATTATAGGCTTGTAAGGAAAAACCATCTACAGGATCCTAACCACATAGAGGTAGGGCAGGAATTATACTATTAGGAGGTAAAAAGTGAGATATAGAGTATATGATGAGGAAGATAAGAAAGAGAGAACTCTGGAGGAGTGCATAACTCCTTTAGAGGTAGGATCTGTAAGGAGAGTGCAGGTTAAAAAGGGAGATAAGATGGAAGTACACCACTTTAGCGTATTGGAGGAGTTAAAGAGTGTTTAAGAAGTGATCCTAAGATCCCTCCTGTTTTGTGATTAGGTTAATTATCACAAAACAGGAGGATTTTTTTTATGTTACGGATGAATGAGTTATTTTCTGGAATTGGATCACAGACTAAAGCACTACAGAGAGCAAGTGTGGATCATGTTATTACTGGTATATCTGAAATAGATGAGCCAGCCATTAGAAGTTATACAGCTATATATGGAGATACTTATAACTATGGAGATATTAGTAAGGTAGATAGCTTAAAACAATCTGATTTTTGGACTTACTCTTTTCCGTGTACAGATATATCAAAGGCTGGAAAAATGGAGGGAATTACGGAGAGTACAAGGAGTGGCTTGATTTTACAGGTGGAGAGGCTTTTAAGAGAGGCACATGAAAAAGGAGAGTTGCCTATGTATCTTATGTTAGAAAATGTGGCTACCTTAGCTAGTAAGAGGTTTAAAGGATTTTTAGATGGATGGATCCAGTTTTTATCTGATTTAGGATATGATACAAAATATAAAGTTATTAATGCAAGTACACAAGGTATACCACAAAACAGAGATAGGATTATAGCTGTAAGTAAGCTAAGAGCAGGGGGGGGGCTACATAACTTTGAGTTTCCTCAAAATGTTCCTTTAAGGGTATCTCTGGATGAAATAATAGAGAAAAATGTGGATGATAGATATTATGTTGATCTGGAAAAGTATAAGGATATTATCAGTATTGTAAATGGAAAAATAAGAGTAAGGCAAGCTACAAAACAAGGGTATATAGAAATGGATCCTTGCGGTATTTGTGATGTTAGTTATCCTACATCAAAAACTAGGAGAGGTAGGATACAGGGTGGAGGTAAGATATGCCCCACATTAACAGCTAGTGTACAAGGGTTATTATATTTTGATGAGGAATATAGAGCCAGACAGCTTACAGGTTTAGAAAACTGGAGGCTTATGGGCTTTGATGATAGAGATTATTTCTTAGCTAAGGAGGCTGGAGTATCAGAGGCACAGCTTATAAAACAGGCTGGAAATAGTATAGTAGTAGATGTGCTAGAAAGAGTGTTTATAAATCTTTTTAGATAAGAGAGGAGAGGCAGAAATGCCTCTCTTTTTTTTCTGTTTACCAGAAATTTTTAGTGGTTTTGTGATTATGTTAATTATCACAGCAAAAGGAGGAAAAAAAAATAATGTTTAAGGTATTAGTAGCTTGTGAGGAAAGCCAGCGTGTAACGCTGTATTTGAGAGAGAGAGAGAAATAGAGGCTTACTCATGTGATATTATTGAGTGTAGTGGGGAGCATCCAGAGTGGCATATAAAAGCTGATGTGCTACCTCTCTTAAATGGTAATTGTAAATTTACTACTTGTGATGGAGTAGAACATGAGGTTGTAGGAAAGTGGGATATGATTATCGCTTTTCCTCCGTGTACACATTTAGCTGTATCTGGTGCAAGACATTTTGAGAAAAAGAGGGCAGATGGTAGACAGAGAGAGGGCATAGAGTTTTTTGCAAAATTCTTAAATGCTGATTGTGACAAGATAGCAATAGAAAATCCTGTAGGTATTATAGCAGGAGAGTACATACCTAAATGGTTTCCAGATTTAGCTAGTAAGTATGGTTTTCCTGTTAAGCCTACACAGATTATACAGCCCTATGAGTTTGGAGAACCTCATAAAAAAACTACTTGTTTGTGGCTTAAAGGGTTGCCAATGTTAGAACCTACTAAAATCGTTGAGCCAGAATTAGAAAGCTATATATGTAAGAATGGCAAGAAAGTAACCTTTAGTAAAGATTTTAATAAAACAGGGAAAGAGAGGGCAAAGAATAGAAGTAAAACATATTTAGGTGTAGCTAAGGCGATGGCTAAACAGTGGGGAGATGCTTTATAAATATATTATCTGAGGAGGCGTAAAAAGCCTCCTTTTTTTTTATCTAAATTTACTTGCCGTTTGTGATTAGGTTACTTATCAATCAAAACAGGAGGATCAAGGATGGTAAGACAGATTAAAAGAAAATGGAGAAGATTTTACAGAACCCATAGAGAGGGCTGTGAGCTGGTGGGAGATTTTGTTGGAGCTTTAAGTATTTTTGTATTTTTATTTGAGCTCTATATCATCGGAGTTATGTTAGGAGGTCACTAATGGGAAATATAATTTTAGGGCTTTTGTTAGTTGGCTACATAGTGGTTACTGTCGTAAATCTGGTAATTGAGGTAAAGAGAGATAAAGAAACTAGACCTCTAAGGATAAGAGAAAGCAGATCCCAGATGTATTTAGCTTTTGAGCTTGCCAGATTTAATAAAAATATTGAAAAAGCCAGAGAGGAGGCGGAAAAGTAATGGGATTAAAGAGCTTAATAGCAGTAGCACAAGGAAAAAATGCAGAGAGCGTATCCTTTGAGGATAAATTTCTTAAAAATTATGAGGAGGCTGTAAAGGCTAAGGAGCTAGAGGAGAGGCAGATAGCCCCATCTGAGTATATCCGCCCATCTTCTATGTATGGCTGTGAGCGTATGTTATTTTTCCAGAGAGTACATGGAGGCTCCCAGAACGGAGAGCAGAGTGAGGTAAATCTTATTGAGATATGCCAGAGCGGTACAGATAGGCACTTAGACATACAGCATATAGTAGAGCGTATGGAGGGCGTAGAGTGCTTAGATCTGGAGGAAATGGTAAAAGAGGCACAGGCTAAAGGCATTAAAACAGAGTTTGTAGGCTGGAATGAGGATCATACAGAGGGCAGGTGTAAAAATGATGAGCTCTCTATCTATTTCCAGCCAGACGGAGTTATTAGATTTAATGGTAAGGATGTAATCTTAGAGATTAAAACAGAGAGTACTTACCAGTTTAGTAACCGTTATGAGCCTAAGGCGGATCATAAGTGGCAAGCTACTTGTTACGGTATGGGGCTAGGGATAGATTATATCCTTTTCTTTTATGAGGATAGAAATTTCTGTAAAAAGAAACCGTACCTCTGGAAAATAACCGATGAGATGAAACAGGCAGTACTTAACAAGATACGAACTGTAAACAATGCTTGTAAAACAGGGATCCCTCCAGAGAAAGATGATAGCAAGTGTACATACTGTAGATATAAAAATGAGTGTGCTTTAGTGGATGCTGGTAAGTGGGTACATCCTAACCCTCCAGAAAAGCCTCAGACAGCCCAGAAAGATACAAACAGAAAAAAGGCTAATAAGTCTACAGGTAAAAAGAAAAAAGCCTCTACAGGGCAAAATACAGCGTTGAGAGCGGTATGTGGTAACTGTGAGCATTGTGGTAGAGAGCTGGGAGCTTACTACTGTAGCATTGATAAAGAGGGATCTATGTATGTAGATCGTAGAAAGAAATGTAAGTTTACTCCTAGCAGATTTAAGGGGGTACAGGATGGCAAGTAATAACATCGGTAAAACCTTTGAGCAGGAGTTTAAGGAGTGTGTACCTCCAGATTATTACCTGTACCGCCTAAAGGATGATACAAGCGGATTTTATGGAGTATCTAATCCATGTGATTATATCCTGTTTAGATCTCCTTATCTCTTTATGGTAGAGCTTAAAACCCATAAGGGAAAGAGCATACCGATAGCTAAGATCAGACCTAACCAGATACAGGGAATGGAGAAAGCTACTCACTATGAGGGAGTGTATGGAGGCTTTTTAATCAACTTTAGAGAGTTGGAGGAAACATATTACATAACCGTACAGGATGTGATCCAGTTTACTCAGACGGAGGAGAGAAAGAGCATACCTGTAGAGTGGTGCAGGGATTACGGAGTAAAGATAGAGCAGAAAAAGAAAAGAGTAAGATACAGCTATGATCTGGAGAGCTGGTTAAGTAGATATTTTGGAGGTGTGAAATGAAAGTAACTCAGTGTACAGGAGAGGGGCAGGGATCATGTAAGAGATGCTCCGATAAGGGAAAGTGGAATAGAAATTGGATGTGCTTTTTATACAAGATTGAGGGCTATGAGGGTTGTTATTGCTCTGATTGTGTAAAAGAGATCAAAGCGGAGGCAGGTGTAGAGGATGGTACAGAGCGATAAATTAAAGAAAATCATAGCGGAGGTAAAAGAGGAGAGCTCCCCTGTAATAACCCTCTCAAATGAGTTAATAGCAGATTTTAGTAAGGAGCTTGATAGTGCTATCTCAGAGCTGGATATGATTATGGAGAGTATCGGAGAAAACTCTATAGAGGATATACCAGATAGCCAGATAGAGTACTACTGTGTTAAGATCCCAGCTCTTATGTATTATGCAGGGCAGAGAGTAGAGGAGCTGGGTATGCAGGTAGATCTAGCCTCTAATGCTAAGAAAAGTGCTCAAAATGAGGCGATGGTAAAAGTATCTGGTACTGTGCAGGAGAAGAAAGCCAGAGTAGAACAGCTCACAGAGGATAAAGCCTTAGTAGAGGCTATTTATCGTAGAGCTTATAACAGCCTCAAAGTTAAGTTAGAGATGGCTGAGAAGATCTACAGCGGATTAAAGAAATCCCTCTCAAAGAGGATAGCAGAGGTAGATCTGGATAGATTTAGCAAGGATAAATATACCAGAGATCCAGAGGATCCTATGGAGGAGTAAGCCTATGGAGCGATGGGCTTATGAGTACTTTAGGAGGCAAGCCATAGAGGATAGATGTAAGCAGGAGGCACAGTGGCTAATTGATAACCCTAAAGACAGTATCCGTAAAATGGCTAAAGAGTTTTGTATTAGCAAGAGCCAGCTACATAGAGATCTCCATGAGCTCAGAAATATAGATGATGATCTCTATGTACAGTGTAGAAATATTTTAAGGAGGCATAAAAGACGATGTTTATAAGAGTTGAGGATCAGAGCGGAAACCTTACTATCTGGCTTAATGTGAACCAGATAGCAAAGATGGAGGAGAGTAGGAGCTCAGAGGAGTTAATGGGATACAGCATAACTACTGTGGATAATAAGGAGTATTATTCTCCAGATGTTAAGGCTATACAGGCTTTATTGATACCATTAGTTGTAATGGAGCCAGAGGGCGATATTGTAGAGGAGCTTAAAAAGCTGGATATGAGAAGAAATGTTATGGTGGGGTGTTAGATATGGAGGAAAAGTTATATAAGTTTTTAGCATATCTGGAGGAAAACGGTGTAGAGATCTCTGGAGAAACAGCTTTTAAGTGTGATGATGGTATTGTACTTTTTAGCCCTAATGAGGGAGGAGGAGTAGATATAGCCATTATCAGAAATGTAGTTGAGTTAAATTACAACTTAGGTATCACGGATGCAGATGTAAACCTTTTTAATACAGAGGTAGGTATTATGCAGGAGTTAGGAGGATCTGAGGATGGAGAATAATAAGCCAGTATTTTATATGTTAGTGGGATTGCCAGCCAGCGGTAAAAGCTCTGAGAGTGATGGGCTGGGAGATGTAATTGTTAGATCCTCCGATTATCTCAGAGATAAGCTCTGTGGAGATATAAACGATATGAAAAATAATGGTGCTGTGTTTACCATTTTACAGAGTTTGGTTAGGGCGGATCTATATCATGGTAAGGATGTAGTATATGATGCTACAAACTTAAAAGCGAGTTATAGAGTGGAGTTTTTGGATACTCTTAGGTTATTAAACTGTAAAAAGGTTTGTGTGTTTGTAGATACTCCTTTTGAGGTGTGTGTTAAGCGTAACGAGGAAAGAGAGCGTACAGTACCTAAGGAGGCTATGGATAGAATGAAAAGATTTTTAGAGCCTCCTACCTTTGCTGAGGGCTGGGATGAGATACGAGTAGTTAAAAATTGGAATGAAAAGGAGAATAGCGATGGCGGAGATAGATAACCTCATAGCAGAGGTAAACAAGAAATATAAAACGGATATAATCCGTAAAGCATCGGATCTTAAGGGGATAGAGTTTATCCCCTACACCTCTCCTATGATGAATTATTTAACTAGAGGAGGAGTACCTGTAGGGAGGATCATAGAGCTGGTAGGATTGCCTCAGAGTGGAAAAACTACTACAGCTCTGGATATTATCTCTAATTTCCAGAAAAAGTACACAGATAAGTACTGTGTATATCTGGATGCAGAAAATACAATAGATAAGGAGTGGGGAGAAACTCTGGGAGTAGATTGGAGTAAGGTAATACTCATTCAGCCAGAGAGTGAGTACGGAGAGGAGCTCCTAGATATGCTCTTAGACTACATAAGATCTGGTAAGATCGGCTTAGCAGTATTAGATAGTGCTCCCTTTATTATCCCTAAAGCAGTACAGGAAAAAGGCTTAGATGAGAAAAGCTATGGCGGTAACAGTGCTCTTATGAAAGCCTTTTGTGATAAGGCGGTACCGCTCTGTAAGAAAGTGGAGTGTACTTTTTTGATGATTAACCAGCTCAGAGAGAATATTGGAAATCCGTATAAGCCTTATAAAATTCCTTGCGGTACAGCAGTAGCTCATGCGTGCTCACAGATCTTATGGTTTACAAAGGGATCCTTACTGGATGAGAAGTATAAAGAGGTAAGTAGCGGATATGCTAACCCTAGTGGTAATCTGGTAAGCGTGAAAGTGGAGAAAAATAAGGTTACTAAAAATGATCGTAGGCTCCAGACTTACACACTTAACTACAGTACAGGAGTGGATGAGATTAAGGATACCTTAGATCTGGCTATTATGCTGGGGATCATCTCACAGGCTGGGGCGTGGTTTAAGGCTACTCTTAAAGACGGTAAAGAGCAGAAAATGCAGGGATTTAACGGAGTGCAGGAGTTTTATTATAATGATCTTGAGGAGCTGGAGTATCTTAGAAAACAGGTATATGAGGCAGGGCTGGTATGAGGTATACGATAAAAGAGGTTATGGATTATTGTAGCAGAAATGGGATAAGCGTTTACGAGTGCTGGGATGAGAAAGATCGTAGAAAGAAATTTTATAAGATGTTAATACCAGTATTTGAGAGCGGAGTACTGATACCAGTATCTAACAGGGAGTATATCTGTAAGAATATTAAGGAGTGTTATAACTACACTCAAACTCTCTTAGAGGATGATACTTTTAGGTTGGCGGTAAGTGCGTGGGTAAGGAGTTGGTAGAAATGAATGAAGTAGAAAAAGCCTTATCCCACAATTTAAGAGAGGTAAGAGAGAAAAAGGGTTACACTCTAAAAGATGTGGTAAAAGGTACAGGATATACAGAGGTAAGTATAAGCAGGTGGGAAACAGGTACACGGATCCCTAAGGCTACAGTACTTTATACTCTGGCTAAATTCTATGGAGTATCCGTAGATAGATTTTTCTGGAAATAAGAGCAGGAGGAGGCAGTAAAAAGCCTCCTCTATTATTTTATATAGGGGATATATAAAAAGTGTTGACATTATTATATAGGGGGTGTATATTATAAGTGAGGTAAGGAACTAGATACAAACTGAAAGAGAGGTAAACAATATGAGATATAAAAACAGTGATGATAACAGATATAGAGTACAGTTTATGAGATCTACAGAGGAGCTTATGGATCAGCTTACAGTTAAAGAGTTTATCTCTTATCTGGAAGAAACCGCAGAGTTTGAAGATTACACAGTAGAGTACATTGATAAGAAATGTGTTAAGTGTAGAGCCTATGATCTCACAGAGGAAAACAGCAAGCTCCATAAGGAGTTTTTAGTAACAGAGGATGGTAGAGTATTTTACTGGAGATCCTTAATCAGTAAGATTGAGCTGGTAGATGCTGAGGAGGAAAAACAGGAGGTACAGGAAGTGGTAGTAGATTTTAGAGAGGCTAAGGAAGTAGCAAAAGAGGTAGCTAAGGAGCTCACAGAAAAGGATAGTAACTGGAAATGGAGAGTACAGGTACTTAAGAGTGAGATCCGTGTATGGTGGGGATACTTACAGTACTGTGATACAGAGGATAGCCACTTTACTATTAAGATGAGCGATAGAGAAGATGAGTGCGGAACTGATACAGATTTTATGGTAGCCAGAAATGAGCATGATGAGTATATGACAGGTAGGATTGTTGGAGTAGATGAGTGCTGGCAGGATGGAGATCTTAATACTTGTGTGGCAGGATTGCTTAGAGGAATTGCTACGATAGCACATAGTAGATACTAGGAGGTAAGTAAGATGGTTATTAAGAGATTAAAAGGAGCTAAGTTTGGTACAGATAGAATAGCTAGAGTAGTTACAGGATATGCCCTCTATGAGGAGGGCAATGGCTACATAGCTTTTAGCTCAGATAGAGATGAGTTTGGTATCTTAGCTCCATATATCCCCTGTGGAGGGAAAAGAGCTTTACAGAGTATCTTAGATGCTGGAGGATTTTGTAGCTTTGATGGTATGGAGTATGTACAGGAGTTGGGAGCCTAAGGGCTCCCAGATCGGAGGGAAATATGTTTACAGTTTATCTTAAGAGTGCTGGAGGCACAAAGAAATATTTTACAGAGTTTGAAACAGAGGCGGAGGCTGAGAGCTTTTGTAGAGAGTATGGCTGGGAGTGGGTAGATGAGAATGAGTTTGTATGGGATATGGATTATGAGGAGGGATAATATGACGGATGAGCAAAGGAGTTTTTACTTGTTACTGTGCATGACAGGTAGAACACAGGAGGCTACAGAGTATAGAGAGAAGATCGAGAAACAGGAGGATAATACAGATGGCGAAAATATACAGGAATAAGGCAGGAAAGAAGTTATACCCAGTATGTAAGTGGGAGGATAATCAGCATAAGATTTATAATGCACATGATAGGATTATGATTAGAATATATGAGGCACAGGAAAACGGAGGGGCGGATTTGGAGGCTTTGTATAAGGAGCAGGAGCGTATAGAGAAAGCTCTGGAGCTTATAGATGCCTGTGTAATAGATGGGTTAGTATATGCCACTTATGAGGATGGATTGATATTAAAGGATCTTATATGGGCTTACAATGCCAGACATTAAGGAGGTAATGAGATGAGTATACACGGAGTAAATGCTAGACAGCTCCAGATAATAAGCATCCTTAAGGAGGCTAAGTGTACAAATACAGCGGAGCTACAAGAGGAGTTAGGAGTATCTAGGAGAACACTTAGAACGGATATAGCGTATCTAAAGAGAGTGTATCCAGATAAGTTAATAACCCACAGAGGCAGGTATACAGGCGGTTTAGAGTGGGTAGAGTAGGAGGAGCATATGGATCTAATAGAAAGAGTAGAAAGCTATAAAGTGTTATTTAAGGAGTGTAAAGCTCTGGAGCCTGTTAGTATGGCTCTAGCAAAGGGCTATAAATCCGCTACACCTCTCCAGAGATTGGAGATAATCAGAGAGCTAGATACAGAGCTGGCGGAGGTATATAGCGTAGAGATCCCTGTTATTACAGCGTGGGTAAGGGATGATAACTATGTACACTCTACAAAGGAGATTTTCTTAGGGGAGCCTTCCTTAGAGGGGTTTCTCCATCAATTTAGGCACCACTTACAAAATAAGGCAAGGGAGCCACAGTATAAGTATTTACTGGTAGAGAATGATCCTAAGGCGGATTACAGGATCCCTTATAAGGATTGTGTGTACAGGATGTATGGGGAGGATGATGCCAGAGCGTGGGCTAGGATGCTTATTGAGTTAGCCTCATAAATGAGGTATAATATAACCACTATATAAAAAGGTAGGCGGTTATTATGAAAGAGAGCTTAGGATCATTCTGGGATGAGTGGGAAAAAGAAACAGAGCTAGAAGAAAAGAAATTAAAGGAAATGCAGGATAAGATACACAAACAGTATTTAGAAAATATGCAGGAGGAGAAGCAGATGAAACAGGAACAGATTAGGAAGATGCAGAAAAGGTATAACTTTTCTATTGAGGATGAGAGGATCCAGATAGCGTTAGAGAGGCTAGAGAGCTTAGCGGTAGATAGATTTAGGAATGATGATTATAGTGCTCAAAAGAGCTTTGATGATGTGTGGTGGAGCGTGTTACATGAGGTAGATCTGTATGAGGAGGGAGAAGAAACTGAGTTTAGATCTGTAAGGAGCGTTGAGGCTACTAAGAAATGGTTAAAGAGTTTTTCTCATTTGTGTACAGAAAAGGTACCAGAGGAATATAAGGCAGAGGAGGTAAAGTAATATGAAAATTGGAGTAAGAAAACCTAGCCTTAAAAAGGCTATCAAAGCAAGTACTACAGGTAAGGCTAAAAGAGCGGTAAAGAAAGCAGTTAATCCTCTGTATGGTAAAAAGGGTGTAGGGCTGGCAAAGAACCCTAAGAGATCTGTAAAAAATGCTGTATATAAGAAAACCACAGTAGGAGTAAAAGATTTACTCAAATAGGAGGGCTCAATGGATGAGCGTATAAAAGAGCTGATAGATTATATAAAAATGCTACAGGTAGCATTAGAGTGTAGCACAGATCCAGAGGATATAGAGGCGGATAATTTAATGGATGCTATCTGGGATAGTAAGATGGAATTAAAAGGGCTGGGATATGATGGCTGGGAGGATTTATAGGAGGTATCTATGGATAATGAAAAGCAGAAACAGGAGGTAATAGATTTTCTGGAGAATACCTACACAGGGGCTAAAATGATGGGAGATGATGAGGTAATGCTAAGAGCCTCCAGAGCACTCTTAGCATTTAAGGCAGATGTGCATAAGGATATTTTCATAGAGGAGAATGTGCTGGAGTTTTAATACCAGATAGAGAGAGGATCTTAGGATCCTCTTTTTTTTTATTCTAAATTTACTTACCGATTGTGATTAAGTTAAGTATCACAACAAAGGAGGTAAACAGAGTGGCACAGAAAGTAACCAGTACAGATATAAAGCTGGCTCTTAAAGAGTTTCATAATGGAAAGCCCAGTTATTTTATAACAGAGTGTAAAACCTGTAGTACTTATTTTCCAGATCCACAGGGGCTACTTAAGTTTGATGGGCTGGCTATCACAAAGAGCTATACAAAGCCTAATATTATCGGCTATGAGATCAAAGTGAGTAGAAATGATTTTCTACAGGATAATAAGTGGCATTTATATCTACAGTACTGTAATGAGTTTTATTTTGTAGTACCTAAGGGGCTGGTAAAGAAAGAGGAGCTCCCAGATCATGTAGGGCTTATCTATTTTAATCCAGATACTAAGGGTTTGAGAACTGTTAAAAAGGCATTGTATAGGCAGATAGAGGAGCCTGTAGGAGTGTATAAGTACATTATCTTTAGTCGGCTGGAGGAGGATAGGATCCCCTTTTACAATGACAGGGCGGAGTACTGTAAGGATTATCTGGAGGATAAGGTAGTAAAGAGTGCCATAGGGCAGAGATTAGGCACAAAGTTAGCAAAGGATTTAGAGGATGCAGAAAAGAGGTTAAAAAGCCTCCAGAGTGCAGAGAAAGAGCTACAGGTGTGGAAAAGCGTTAAGAAAGTCTTAGATAAGGCTGGTATTTTACCGTGGAGATGGTTGGATAACGATAGCTGGGTAACAGATCTGGAGCAGAGGCTTAATGGAAAGATGGATCCTATGGATTTGGAGTTAGCCATTAAGGATACCAGTAGATTACTAACCAGATTACAGGATATGCAGGTACAGGAGGAGCAGGATGATAAAAGCTAGATACATAGGGGTAGAGTGTGAGATCCAGAGCGGTAAGGTGTATCCGATTAAAACCAGATGCACAGGAAATAAACTGGTGGTATCGGTAAGAGCTTATAAGTTTGAGTATAACTCTCTGGAGGAGTTTCTTAAGCGGTGGAAAGTAGAGGCGGTATATCATGGGTAGAGCTGAGAGGCGTAGGCTTGAAAAGCAAAAAAGTAAGCAGGTAAAAACCTATAATTTAACCAGATTACAGCTCCATAATGCAGTAAGGCAGGTAACAGAGGAGGATCTTAAGAGGATTAAACAGGAGGCTATGGAGGATGCCATAAATACAGCTATGACATTACTCTTAGTACTCCCTATGGAGGTACTCATGGATCACTACTGGAAAAAGACCTATGCAAAGAAGATACCAGAGTTTACAGAGCTGGTATTACAGTACTATGAACGCTGGCAAAATGGAGAGCTAGATATGGATGAGATGAAAAAGGATCTCTGGGAGTATGGCGGAGTGAGATTAGAAGAAAGAGAGGCAGAATAATATGAGTTTAAGAGTAAAAGCAGGTATTGATTTAGAGGAACTTAAAAAGTACGGATTTAAGACAGGTAAAGAGTGGGCGGATGCTGGAGAGCGTTGTTTAGAGGGCATCGGTTATAAGTATCAGCATGAATGGTACCATAAGTTTTTAATGGATGCAGATGAGCCTAGTAAGATTGCTTATATTGCAGAGGATTATGATATTCCATGTGTACAGATCTCAGTAAGGACAGAGCACAGAGATTTGTATGTAGATGTAGCAGTAGAGGGTACTTATCATGTAGGAGGATCAGAACTGGATATTGTAACAGATACTATCTATGAGCTTACACAGGCTGGAATACTGGAGGTAGTACCAGAAGAAAGCGAGGGTAAATAATATGGCTATCAGAAATATGCTACACATGAGCCAGCTAAAGGCGTTTGAGGAGTTTCTGGAAAGTAAGGGCTATTTGATTATACCTACAGTAGGAGCATATGAGGTACTTAGAGCCAGAAAACCTAAGGAGAATATGGTAATTGTGTATAGAAAAGGCGGAGCTAAGGAGCATTTATCTATTATGGATAAAGATTTTTATTTAGTAAATGAGTTTTTGAGAACTAAGGAGGCTGAGTAATGTTTTGGTATGTAGTACTTGCAATTTTAATATTAGCAGGAGTAACTCTGGTAGAGAGTTTTTTAATAGTTTTTGTAGCTGGTTTGTTAGGGATTGGAGTTTCCTTTAAGGTTATTTTCTTTGTGATGTTTGTTATCAATTTCTTTATAAAAGGGGGCAGTAGTAAGTAAATGAAAAAGAAAATTAAGGATTGTACATTTAAGGAGTTTACAGGGTGGGCTAACGCTAGAGCCTGTGATGGTAGATGGAGTATGCTGGATGCTATGAATAGTATAAGTGTAATTAGTATGGTATATGAGGTAAAGCCTCTTTTCTTTAGAGGCAGGGTTAGAGAGGCTTTATGGAGAAAACTTAGGGATCAGTATTTAAACATGGAGGCAGAGATAGAGATTGAAAGATAGTACAAGAGCTAAGAGCTCAAAACAGGAAAAGCGTATAGCTAAGGCTATAGGAGGTAGGCAGGTAGTAGGATCTGGATCTACTCCATTCCTAAAAGGGGATGTAATAGCAGGAGATCTCTTTATAGAGGCAAAAACAAAGATGAACCCTAGCCAGAGTATCACAGTAAAAAAGAGCTGGATAGATAAGGCTAAGGAGCAGAGCTTAGCTATGAGAAAATCCGATTATGCAATAGCTGTATCTTTTGGAGATCCTAAAGATTATTACCTCATTGAGGATAGTTTTATGGAGGAGCTCTTAAAGGCAAGAGAGGCAGTAAAGCAGGTACAGGAGATCCCTTTTGAGGATATTCTAAACGGAGCAGTAGGAGATATAGAGTTAGGCTGGAATAGAGCCATAGACAAAGTAAGAAGAACCATAGAGGAGGTATATGAGTAATATGTGTAAGATTAGAGAGATGAACTTAGAAACAGCTAAGTACTATGGATACGAGGCACAGAGTAACCAGTTAGTAGAGGAGTGTGCAGAGCTCATACAGGCGGTAAACAAGTACCGCAGAGTAGAAACAGGCTTAGGACAGCCTGTAGCGGAGGATAAAAAGGCTATTGCCAGAGATAACTTAGTAGAGGAGATCGCAGATGTAGAGTTAATGCTGGAGCAGGTAAAGTATCTCCTCCAGATCCCAGAGGATGAGCTCTTAGCGGTTAAGACCTTTAAGGTAAACCGTACTAGAGAAAGAATGGAAAGCAGTAAATAAAATATTTTTCAAAAACTATCTAAATTTTCCTCATATTGAGGATTAAGTTATTTATCAATAAAAATAACACACATAGAAAAGGAGAAAAATCTATGAAAGCATTTAAAGGATTTAACAAAGATCTTACCTGTAGAGGTTATCAGTATGAGGAGGGTAAGGAATTTCACACAGAAAGAGCGGAGTGCTGTGATACAGGTTTTCACGCTTGCGAGTATCCGTTAGATTGTTTTGGATATTATGATCCAGCACATAGCGTATTCCATGAGGTAGAGTTATCTGGAGAGATGGATAAGAGCGGAGATAATACTAAAGTATGTGCTACTGATATTAAGATCGGAGCTAGATTATCTATTGCAGGACTTGTAAAGATGGCTATTGATTTTACTATGAGTAAGGTAAACAAAGAGGCAGGATCAGACGAGCGACACGGTTTTGCATCTGCTACAGGGGATTATGGAGCCTCATCTGCTACAGGGAATTGTGGAGCCTCATCTGCTACAGGGTATAAAGGAGCCTCATCTGTTAGTGATCCTACTGGTGTAGCGGTTGCATGGGGGCATGAGGCAAGAGCTAAGGGCTGTAAGGGAGCTCATCTTATCCTCTCTGATTGGAAATATGTAGGAGCCAGATATAGCGATGGAGATTATATGGATCCTTATGATAAGGAGAGCTGGGAGCTCACAGGAGCTAAGATGGTAGTAGTAGATGGAGAGAAGATCAAAGAGGATACATACTACCGCTGTATCGAGGGAGAAATTGTAGAAGTTACAGAAGATGGAGAGATCGTAGAGGAATAATATAGAGAGTGGTACATTTTGTAAGAAAAGATGTACCACTTTTTTCTATTTTATCTAAAAATCCTCCTCAAAAGTGATTAGGTTATATATCAATTTAAAAGGGAGGTAAAAACCGTGTCAGAGGTAGGATGTGATATAGTTGAGTACCTTAAAGAGTTTCATACATCGGAGGGAAAAGCGGTAAAGGCTAGAGAGCTGTGTGTACTGTTTAATGTGCATGAGAAACAGCTAAGAAACATTGTAAGCGATCTGAGGCAGAATGGAGAGGCTATATGTAGCTCTACTTATGGTTACTGGTACTCCAGAGATCCAGATGATATATCCACTACCCTAAGCAGGTTAGTAGGGCAAGTGGATAATATGCAGAAAGTAATAGCAGGATTAAACAGGATCTTACAGGAGGTGCAGGATGAGCAAAAGGAGAATTAGAAGAAAGAGGAGAGCCAGAGTAAAAATATTGCCTTTAATACTGGTAGGAGCGGTAATAGCAGGAGTAATTACTGTGATAATGAGTGTAAATCTAAAGGGAGCAGATAAAGAGCCTCCTACTGAGGAGATTTATATTACGGAAACTCTACAAGCTCCGCAAGCTGAGAACACAGAGCCAGTAACGGAGCAGGAGGCAAAGCTGGAGCACGATCTTAATTATACATATCCGTACAATACGATGAGTGCAGACTGGGGATCAGAGGTATACGAGGATGGATTTAGATATTATGAGATCCCACAGGAGTATAAGGATGCTGGAGGATGTTTTCCAGAAATAGTACAGGTTTACCTCTGGTGTGAGTGTAAAGAGTACGGAGTAGATTATTATACGGTACTAGCCCTCATAGAGAGGGAGAGTTGTTATCACTGGGATAAGGTAGGAGATAACGGAAACAGTAAGGGCTATATGCAGATATACGAGAAATGGCATACAGAGCGGATGGAGGCGGAGGGAGTAACAGATCTCTTTAATCCATATCAAAATATCAGAGTAGGGCTTAACTGTTTAAGAGAGATACAGGATAAGTATTTAGCATCTAGCGGAGAAAATTGTGTACTCATGGTATATAACATGGGAGAGAGTACAGCTAAAAAGCTGTGGGCTAAAGATATTTATAGCTCAGAATATAGCAGAGAGGTAATAGCCAGAGCACAGGAATTAAGACAGGAACTAACACAGGAATAATACAGGATCAAGCAGGAGTATAGGAAAAACTATACTCCTTTTTTCTTGTTAAAAGGGAGGTACACGATGTTTAAGGTAGGAGATGCCATTAAGTGGATGTGTCCTCTGGATAATGATTATACCTATGGAGAGATTACAGCTCTTAGAAAGAGTGTAGCTACAGTAAAAGGCACTGGGTTATACAGCGGTATTACAGCGGAGGTACACCTAAGATACATAGAAAAGCTAATGAGAGGAGGCGGTAGCGTTGGGAGCGATTGTAAGAAATGTAGTAAACGATCAATTACTAAGGCTGAGTTATAAGGATCCTAAGAATATAAAGAGATTTTTGAGAAACTGGGGAGGATTAGAGGGCTTAAGCGAAAAGGGAGATACAGTAGCTACCTGTATCCTCACAGATCTTAAGACAGTAACAGCTATTGATCTGGATAAATACCATAAAAGCGATAGAGCAGAGTTTAATAAGGCATACAGAAAAGGAAAGTTAAGTCACTATCAGTATATGAGTATAGCGTATGTGCTGGTACTGGGATATACACAGGATGAGTTAGCGTTTGTAATGGGCGTGGATCAGAGTGTGATTAGTAAGAATATAAACAGCGGTATAAAGAGAATACAGAGAGAGCTTAGAGCTTATCTGGAGGAGGATTAGATGAGTTTAATAAAGTGTGGAACCGATGAAAACGGATCTTACATAGAATTGAAAAGACCGAGAGGAGAAACGCCTCTATGTTTTATAGATGAGTGCGGAGTAGTACACGATACCATAAGGATTTATGAGTACAAGGCAGTAAGGAGTAAAGAGATCCCCACAGATAGCAGATGTGTAATGTGCGGAGAGATAATACCAGAGGGCTCTATGGTGTGCGATAGATGCAGAGAGGCGGTGGAGGGATTTGAGTAAGTTTAGGCGTGAGGAAGATGAGGCGGATAAATGGCTAAGAGAGCATGATCCTTATTATACATCCTCAGATAGGGATAAGAGAAAGAAAATGAGTAATCCCTATGAAACTCCAGAGCAGGAAAAGCGGAGGAGAGAAACAGAGATCCCTCTTAGTAACCTAAATAGCTACCAGAGAGTGCAATTTAAGCAGGTAGGAGGCTCTTATACAGAGCGTGGAGAGTTTGATCTGTAAAAGGGTGCATAAAAATTACAGATATGTACCCTAACTAATGAAACAAAATTACATAGCTTAGGAAATAAATAGAAAGAGAGGTACATGAGGCTATGAAAGATTTACAAGTAAAGTACACAGATCCGTTGGATCTTATCCCTTATGAGAATAACCCTAGAATTAACGATTATGCAGTAAAAAAGGTTATGGAGAGTATTAAGGAGTACGGATTTACTAATCCGATTATCGTAGATGCAGGTATGGTTATCATCGCAGGGCATACGAGGAGAGAGGCTAGTATCTTAGCAGGGCTGGATAGAGTACCGTACATAGTAAGAGATGATCTCACTCCAGAGCAGGTAAAGGCTTACCGTATTGCAGATAACAAGCTGGCAGAGTTAAGTAACTGGGATGATGAGTTACTCAAAAAGGAGTTATTTGAGTTACAGGCGGTAGATTATTCCTTAGAGGTAATGGGCTTTACAGAGATAGACCTTAAAGAGATCTTTACAGAGAAAGAAGTACCTAAGGAGAAAAAGAAGAAAGAGGAGAAAACTACTTTACCTATGCTCCGTTTCGGATCCAATAGTGTAAGGATTACAGAGGATGAGCTGGTAATGCTTAGCAATAGATACAATGAGTATGTAGAGAGTACTCCAGATGAGGGCTTTATTACATGGCTTTTAAAGAGAGGCTTATAAAAAAGAGCGTGGAGGAGGAAAAATGGTTATGAGCGGAGTAAGAGAAATGACCTTAGCAGAGGAGATAAGAAATCTGGCAGAGCTGGGAGTAGATCAGAGTGTTATAGACAGAATGACACAGAAATATAACAGGATGCTCACAGATCATGGAAATACCTGTAATAAGATCCGAGATGAAGTATACAGAGAGGTAAGAGGCGTAAAGGCGGAGCTGGCGGAGAAAGAAACTATCATAAGAGTATTAACAACTCATATAAGAGAGAAAGAGCTACTGTAAGAGGTAGCTCTATTTAATTTCATTCTATGTACTGAAATCCCTATGAAATGAGTAAAAGGCGGAGAAAAGGGTAAAAAGGGCGGAAAAGAGGCTTAAATACAGTAATAATACTAAATAAACAAATAAGAGTAGATATTACAGTAATAACAAAGAAATATAAAAACTAATTTCAGTACTATAAAAGAAAACATAGTAAGGAAGATAGATAGAAAGAAAAGGTAGGGAATTAACAGATAACAACAGGAATGTAAGTAAAACTGTAGAAAATCCCCCTCATTCACAAAGAGCAAGGAAAATAGCCTCATAAGAGAGGAGAAAGGAGGCGGAGTAATGCCTAATACATTGAGTAAAGAGAATGAGCTCCAGAGAAAAGCCTTTGAGCTGTATTATGGCTTAGGAGATAAGAGATCCCTTAGAGCGGTAGCAGAAACTATAGGGAGAACGGAGAGAACGGTAGCAGGCTGGAGCAGGGCTTTTAACTGGGTAGCCAGAGTAACACAGAGAAATATAGAGAACGCTCAGAACAGTAACGAGGCTAAGATCACAGCGGAGCTAACGGATGTACGGACTAAGTACCGTATCCTTATCAATAACCTTATGGCTGATTTTAGTAAGGATATTGCACAGGGCAAGGTAAAAGTAAAGAATATCAACGATTTTGAGAGGCTTGTTAAGCTGGATATGCTCCTTATGGGAGAGGCTACAGAGCGTGTAGAGCGTGGCGGTACACAAGAGCTCTCGCAGGATGCTAAGGATCGCTTAGATGAGATCGCTCAGCTTATGAAAAGTGCTAAGAAGTAGTGCAGATTGCACAATGGGTATAAGGTTTTTCCCTATGGAAAATACAGAGCCCTTTGTAAGAATTGCACAAAGGAAAAGAAAAAAGGTAAATAAATCTAACTTTTTAAGGTTTATGTGATTATGTTACTTATCAAACATAAGGAGGTAAGCATAATATGAGTAATGCTATTAACCCAGAACACTATAACAGATTGAACCCACAGCCTAAGGATGTAATCAGAGCGTGGGGCTTAAATTTCAACTTAGGGAGTGCTGTAAAGTACATCTCCAGAGCAGGGCATAAGGATGATATTGTACAGGATCTTAAGAAAGCACAGGAGTTTATCCAGTTTGAGATTGATGCTATCGAGGGAGCCAGAGCGGAGAGAAAAGACAAGCCTAAGCATGAGGATTTTATGGATGCTATGTTAAGAGGTTTGTTTGGAGGCTCTGTAGGACATATCGAGATCACAGGAAAGAGAAACGGTAAGACCGATGAGGAGATTGCTGAGATCGTAGATAAAACCATTAAAGATAGTATCTCTGGTATGGCAGGAGTAGAGCTGGAGGAGATTAAAGAGGGAAACGGATACACGGAGGTACATATTACAGGTAATGCTAATCCGATTGAGGTAAGAGAGTACATTGAGAAAGAGCTTAAGGATCGCTTAGCTATGGTGCTGTAAGGAGGACATAAGATGAGAATTGTAGATGCAGGATATGAGATCTTAGATCCCCTCAATGGGGAGGAAATCTTAAAGAAGATCGAGAGAGTAGCCAGAGTGTGTTATAAGAGTGAGGATAAAATCACAGAGGGATCCGCTGAGAAGATGGTAAGAGCTCTCATTAAGAGTAATCACATGGCGATGCTGGAGCACTACTCTTTTAGTGTAAAGTTTATCTGTGATAGAGGTGTATCCCATGAGATTGTACGCCACAGAGTAGCCAGCTATGCACAGGAAAGTACAAGGTATTGTAATTACAATAAGAGCGGAGATGTAGCTTTTATCCGCCCTGTATTCTTTGCAGAGGATACTCCAGAGATGGATAACTGGGTAGAAAGCTGTATGAGAGCAGAGAAAACCTATAACTATCTGATTAGTGAGGGAAGAACTCCACAGGAGGCAAGATCTGTATTACCTAACAGCCTCAAAACAGAGGTAGTAATGACAGCTAACCTTAGAGAGTGGAGGCACTTCTTAAGCCTCAGAGCTTGCGGATCTACAGGAAAGCCTCATCCGCAGATGTTAGAGGTAGCAGTACCGCTCTTAAAGGAGCTTAGAGAGAGAGTACCTGTGATATTTGATGATCTGGAGCCTATGGAGTGGGAAACAGTTAAATAAAGGCAGAGGTTAGGGAGGGAGAGCTGTAAAAGGCTCTCCTTTTCAGTTAGGAGGATTATATGATTATCTTAGTAGGGATTGGATGCTTTATATTAGGAGGCATTGTAGGAGTAATAACTATGGGCTTATGTGTAGCAAGCTCTAACAGTAGTGTGGAGCTGGAGAACAGACAAAAGGAGGATAAAGAGTAATGCAGATAGTAAGTGGAGATATAACCAGAGATATTACTGGAGAGATTGTATATCTTAAGGCATATAAGCAGATGGTAGGAGAGGTAACAGGGTATAGCACTGAAAATGGTACAGCTACAGTAAAGCTATGTGATACAGGGCTGGAGATAACCGTATCTTTAGATGATATTGAGAGTACAGGCAGTACACAGCCTCACAGAGCTTTTAATAGTGAGGTACATATTTTAGGAACCAGATACAGTATCCGTATCATAGATGAGGATGATTACAGATATGATAGAGAGGCGGATGGATGGTGTGATCCTAGTGTAAAGGAGATCCTCATTTTTAACTATAAGCAGAGTGCAGAGAGTGTAAAGGATCTGATAGAATATCAGAAAAAGGTACTCCGCCATGAGATAGTACACGCTTTTCTCTATGAGAGCGGTTTATGGCAAAATGCTTACGGTAGTAAGTGCTGGGCTAAAAATGAGGAGATGATAGATTGGATGGCTATACAGATCCCTAAGATCCAGAGAGCATATAAGGAGGCGTACTGTGATGAGTGATTTAGGAAGATGCAAACATACACTCTATATCCTTAAGCATAAGCCAGCATATAAAAAGGGCTGGGGCTGGAGGTGTAGATACTGTGGTAGGACTTATAAAGACCTCAGAGAGGAGGCAGAGTATAAGGAGCGTGAGAGGAGGAGTAGAACATGGTAGCAGGATTATTAAAGCTGGTATTTATTCTCTGTACCATAGCGGTAGTAGGATTATCGGTAGTAGATACTCTCTGGTTTAATGCTATGCCAGAGAGTAACCGTTATAAGAATGTACAAGCGTTTAATGTGGTTACGCTGTGGATCGTAGCTATAGTACTTATTATCAAACTGGTAACGATGTAGGGAGCTAACAGGCTCCCTTTTATTATGCGTAGAAAGGAGGTTAGGCGGATGTGTTAGATTATAAAGTAGTATCCCTAGTAGAGGATAAGTTAGGGGAGGTACAGGATCAGAGAGAAAGAGATGCTATGATAAAGTACCTCATACAGGAGGCAGATTTTGAGATAGCGTATTATCTGGTATGCACTTACATTACTAAGAGAAATGTAATGGATCTCCATAAGAGCATTATCTCTAACATATCGAATAGTAAGAGCACGTTGGATCTAGCCCCTAGAGGTTTCGGTAAAAGTACTGTAGGCGATGTGGATTATTGTATTACAAGGATCCTCAGAGATCCTAATATCCGTATTATGATAGGATCCAAAACACAAACACAGGCGGAGGCGTTTCTTAAAGAGGTTCGTACTCACTTTGAGCAGAATGAGGATCTTATTAGGATTTTCGGAGATTGGAAAACCAGTAAGGATAATGTATGGAATGATAGAGAGTTTACTGTAAATAAGAGGAGCATTATTAAGAAAGAGGCTACTCTAACAGCACTAGGAGCCTCTGGAGCGGTTATTTCTAAGCACTTTGATGTAATTATAGGCGATGACTTAGTAGGGCTGGAAAATGCACGAACAGAAAAGCAGAGGAGTAACCTTAAGGAGTGGTTTTACAGCTCTCTTTTCCCTACACTGGAGCCAGATGGAGAGATCCATATACTGGGTACACGATATAACCCATTGGATCTGTATGAGGATCTGATAAAGAGTAAGGATTATGTTGTAAATACCCAGAAAGCTATAAGAGTTGTAAACGGTAAGAAAGTATCTCTCTGGGAGGAAAAATTTAGCTTAGAGAGGCTGGAGGCTATTCTTAAGCAATCTGGTAAGATCATTTTCAATATGCAGTATCAAAATGATACAGAGCTGGCAAAAGGTAAGATTTTCAAGGCTCAGTATTTCAGATACTACGAGGAGTATAAGATTGATTACGATTTTCAGACCGCTAAAGTGCGTATTAAAACAGAGGATGGTATAGATCAGTGGATCAAGGTAAGGCTTTGTTTTGGCTGTGACTTAGCAATATCGGAGAAAGAGCAGGATAAAGGAGATTATTTTGTACTCATGGTAATAGGGGTAGATGCAGATCATAATGTGTATGTACTGGATTATGTGAAAGAGAGATTAACCTTTAATACCCAGCTTAATACCATTATTGACTATGGTAGAAATAAATTCCCTATGGTAGAGCGGATCGGAGTAGAAACAGTAGCTTACCAGAAATCCTTAGCACAGGAGCTTAGGAGATTATCTTTACTCCCTATTATCAATATCAATACCTCTAAGGACAAAGTAACAAGAGCTATGAGGAGATCGGCTAACTTTGAAAACCACAAGGTATATTTTAGAGAGGGTATGGATGATCTGGAGGAGTGCTTATTGTTATTCCCAGAGGTGGATCACGATGATTTATTTGATGCCCTAGATTTTGCTATGACTATGGCAGATGGCGGTAATGAGATCAGAGTACTTAAAAGAGAAGATTTTAGAATTTAGTGTAAAAGCCCTAATAAGTGAGGGCTTATTTTTATGCAGAAAAGGAGGATATAAGCAATATGGCAGAGCTTAGCAGACCGATAGACAGAGAGTTTAATGTAGAAGTTGAGGGAGTCAGATTTAGTACAGAGTTTTTAAATGATCTGGTAGATACTCATGTAAATAAGATAGCTCCCAGATATATAAAGTTTCAAAAACTGTACGAGGGTAAGCATAAGATCCAGAATAGACCGAGAAAAGACAAAAACAAGCCTAATAACAAGTTGGTAAATGACTTTTTCGGACAGACGATTGATAACACAGTAGGTTATTTTCTGGGTAATCCTATTGTACTTAACTATACAGAGCCTAAAAAGGATAAGGTACCTGTAGAGGCAGATCCAGCGGATGTAGGAGTAGACCTTACAGAGCTGGAGGATACAGCGGTACAGGATGAGTTAGATAAGATCTGTAGTGATAACGATAAAGACGATCTTTTTATAGAGTGGGGTAAGGAGGCTATGATTAAGGGCTTATCCCATATCTTAGTATATCAAGACGAGGAGAGCCACACTAAGATGATGAGAGTATCTCCAGAGGATCTTATTGTGGTGTATAAGAACAGCTCCACAAAGGAGCCAGCCTATAAGATCCGTTTGTATGATATTGATACAGAGGATACTAAGAAAACTACCCACTATGCGGAGGTGTATAGCCCTACTAAGGTGGAAATCTTTAAGAGTGTAGATGATGGCTCATGTGCTACTACAGGCAAGGGTAAGGCTAGACAGTTTGCAAGCTATGAGTTTGTAGAGGAAAAGCCTCATATCTACGGTAGGATCCCTATTATCACTGTTTATAACAATGAGGAACAGATGAGCGATCTTGAAAAGATAGAAACGCTGGTAAATGACTATGATAAGGTGCTCTCCGATGTATCTAATGAGTTTGAGGCATTTAGAAACGCCTATTTAATGCTTAAAAATATGACAGCTAATGGGGATAATATCCAAAAACTCAAAGATGAGGGCATTATTGAGGTAATGGAGAATGGAGATGTTAAGTTTATCACTAAAGAGATCCAGACGGAGGCACTAGAAAACCATCTTAACAGGCTGGAGAAGAATATCCACAAGTTTTCCGCTGTACCAGATCTCTCAGATGAGAACTTTGCAGGAAATCTTAGCGGTGTAGCTATCAGATTTAAGCTCTTTGGGCTTGAAACTAAGTGCATTATCAAGGAGAGAAAGATGGAAAAGGCTATAAAGGAGCTGGTAAGAGTGCTTAGTGTGCCTATCCATGTAAATACAGGGCGTGAGATGGATGTACTTAACCTCAAAGTGGAGTTTAGTAGAAATGTACCTAACAATCTTACAGAAATTGTAGATACAGTAACTAAGCTGGATGGAAAAGTGGATAAGGAAACACTCCTCAGCTTACTCCCATTCATTGATAACCCTAAGGAAGTGCTGGAAAAGCTGGAGGCAGATAAGGAAAGAGATAGACAGAGTACAGATCCTTACTCTACGCAGAATATTACAGAGGATAGTAATAATTTATTCCCTAACCTCAACGCACAGAATAGCCCACAGGAGGCTTTAAATGCACAGGGGGCTACAATTCCTCAGCCAGAACAGTAAAAGGGCTATATGAGGCTGTAAGGAGGTGTAAAGAGTGGCTAATGTAGGCTATATAAACAAAGAAGTAGCGAAAATGTACGGTATCCCATACTCAGAGCTTACTCCAGAGCAGAAAAAGATCCTCCATGAGGACAGTGTGAGGAGAGCTAAGCTCATTAAGGAGCGTGAGGAGGCAGTACTTAAAAATAATCTCAAAGCGTTTGAGGATGAGGCTAAGATGGAGAAAGTCTTAGCCTCTATTTACGCTAGTTGCCAGAAAGAGATCCTTGCCAGTGTTACAGAAACCATAGCAAAGGTACAAAAGGCTGGGGGAGAGTGGAGCTATGCTAATCAATCAGCACTCACACGGAGTAGAGGATTATTTGAGCAGATCGGAGAGCAGATAAAAGCCTTAGGACATAAAGAGCAGATTACCTTTAGGCAGGGGCTTAGTAATATCTATACGGATCAGTTTTTAAGGCAGGTGTATGATCTGGGGCAGAGCATAACGGTAAAGGCTAATTTTAACAGGCTTAATCCAGCTCTGATACAGAAAACCTTAGATTATCCGTGGAGCGGTGCTATGTTCTCAGATAGGCTCTGGCAGGATAAGGAGAGGCTGGGTAGAAATCTCCGTGTAGGACTTACTCAGAGTATGATACTGGGAGAGGGAATACCTCAGATCACGGATAGGATCAATAAGGGCATAGATACAGCCAGATATAACGCTGAGAGGGTAGCAAGGACAGAAACAAAGAGAGTTACCTACTGTGCTCACGATGATGTATATAAAGATACTGGGGTAGAGGAGCTTAGATACCGCTGTGCTAATGGCGGAGATAGTAGAACTTGCCAGTATTGTAGAGCGGATAATGGTAAGGTATTCAAAAGGGGGGAGGAGCCTACTCTCCCACGCCATCCTAACTGTAGATGTGTGTATATTCCTGTAGTAAGTGATACCTTTGAGGATAATGAGCTTAATGAGCTTACAGGATCCGTTAGAGGTGCTGAGAACTATGAGAAGTGGAGAGAGGCAGAGGCTAAAAAACAGGAGGAGGTAAAACCTGTAGAAAAGGTTAGTACAAAGACAGTAGAGAAAGAGCTTAAAGAAAATCCTACTCCTGTACCAGAGCAGATTAAGCTCACAGATTATCCACAGGCTTTTTATGCAACTAAGCCAGAGGCTAAAAATACACAAGCTCTATTAGATTATATGAACTCTAAAACATCCACAGATCCTAATGTGGTAGCACTATATACTAAGATGGATAAATTGTGTGATGAGCTATCCGATGAGGTAGTATTAAAGGTAACACATGGGGAGCACAGGGTTAAGAGATCGTGGAATAAAAATTTTGATTATGTTGTAGATGTGGGTATCCCTAAGATAAACCCTAATTATATCGGCACCTATGATACTAACCTACATGAGGAGATGCACTTTTTAGATATGCTGATAACCGTTAAGGATGATAAGGATAAGCTACCTAGTAAAATGTTTTCACAGTCTTATAAACCTCTTGTAGAGGCGTTTGATAAGGCTACTCCAGTTATCGGAGATAAGGCTAAAAAGCTCTTTGAGGATTTTGCTAAAGAGTGTGATATAATATATAAAGAGAAACAAGAAACCTTTGATACACAGCATGAGAAACTTAAGGAGCAGTATAGATCTGGAGCTATTGATTGGAAAAAGTACAACAGCCTTTTTAAGAAGTTGCAAAAAGAGGTTAATGAGGAGGCGGATAATAAGCGTAGAGCTCTCTTTGGAGGCGGAGTATCTGGATTACAGGATATTTACGATGCAGTAAGTAAGGGAACTTTTAGAGATACTGGACAGGTTACATACGGTCACGGATCCGCTTATTATACAGATAGGCGTAGGACTAATCCTAATTGCTCAGAGAGTTTAGCTAACTATGCCTCTCTTTGTGTAGGACATCCAGAGCTTATAGATATTTTAGCTGAGGATTATCCAGAGATTGTAACAGCATTGAGAGGATGTGTGGAGGCTATGTTAAAGGAGGTGCCTAAGTAATGGAGGAGAAGAAAATACAGATCATGGATCTTTTATCTTATGCTATCGGTATTCCAGAGATGAAATATTTTAATCTGGATAGTGATGAGCTATTAGATGAAAAGATAGAAGTACTTACCCAGATTAAAGAGGGCAAGACGATAGCAGAGATCCCTAACTTTTATAAAGTGCTGGAGGATTTACCAGAGGATGATATGTGGGATTAACTCACAGGAGAGGCTAACAGGTGCAAAAACTTGTTAGCCTCTTTTTTTTTGCTCTGAAATAAAAATCTAAAGAAACTGAAAAAAGATTACATAGTAAATACATATTTTCTCCAGATATTTACCCTAACTTATGTAGAAACAGTAGGGATATTTTGCAGATAACTTACGAGGGATCAGCATTATATAACTCATTTTAAGGAGGATAACAACTATGGCAGATGTAAACACAAACACAGCTACACAGACACAGGAGCAGGGTAACGGTACCCAGACTAATACCACAGCTAACGCTAACACTACTGGAGCAGGTGCAGATACTACTCCTAAGGTAAAGACAGAGGAGGAGATCAGGGCAGAACTCCAGAAAGAGTATGAAAAGATGGCAGATAAGCGAGTAACGGATGCCATTAAGAAAAAGGAAAAAGAGTGGGCGGATAAGCAGGCTAAGGAAAAAATGACAGAGGATGAGCGTAGACAGGCAGAGGAGCAGGAACGCTTACAGGCACAGGCTAAGAGAGATCTGGATCTTACTATCAAGGGCTTAAAGCTAGATGTAGTAGATGCAGTACAGGAGATGGGGCTGGATGCTGGCTTTAGAAATCTCATTGCTGTAGAGGACTTAGCAACTATCGCAGATGAGGATGAGCGTAAAGCTAAGCTCACTGAGAGAGTAAAGGGTATGAAAAAGCTCTTTGATGCTGAGGTGGCTAAGGAAGTTGCAAAGGCTAAAGCTGAGTTTCTCAAAGGATCCACTCCAGCTACAGGATCTACAAAAGGAGGAAATGCTGGAGAAACAAAGTATGACCAGTACAAAAAAACTGGAAATGTAAAGGGTATGATTAGTGAAAAACTCTCAGCCCACAGAAACAAAGAGGATGAGGAGTAAGCCAGCTCCTCAAAAACATAATTACTTAAACAGGAGGTAAGGAATAATGGCAGGAATGGTTAAAAGAGCTGATTTTTTAGCGAATGAGGTTGTAGACCTTACAGAGGAGATTAAACTTGTATCTCCTACAGATACTCCGCTTACTACAATGCTTATGAGTAGAGGGCAGGTAGTACCAGCAAAGGATATTACAGTTACATGGAGAGAAAAAGAACTTAACTCTCAGAGAGGTACTCTTAGGTTAGAGGGTGCTGAGGCTGGCGATGTTATTACATCCAACAGAGGAACTCTTTCTAATCTGTGTCAGATTGTGGAAAAGGTAACACAGGTATCTGGTACAGCAAGAGCCCTTAACCCTTATGGCGTAGGAGATGCTTTTGATAGTGAGGTTAATGATCGCTTGATTGAAACTAAGAGGGATATGGAGTGGTATTTCCTTAACGGAACTAAAGCCTCTGAAAGCGGAGCTACTCCTAGACAGATGAACGGACTTGTAAACCTTGTTAATACTGAGAATGTTATTCAGACAAAGGGAGCTCTTACTGAGGATCATTTTTTGGAGGCTTTACAGAAAATGTGGGAGCATGGAGCTCAAGGAGAGTATTTTGCTTTTGTTAGTGCTACTATTAAGCGTACTATTAACAATCTTGCTAAGAACGGTGCTAATGTACGTTTTATGGGCGATAACGGATCTATGCAGAATGTACTTGGTATTGGAGTGCAGAAGATTGTAACAGACTTCGGAGAAATCTCTTTAGTACTTAATCGTTATGCGGATCCTAAAACTATCTTATCTGTAGATTTGAATGAGGTACAGATCGCAGAGCTTAGAGGTACTTTCTATGAGGATCTTCCTAAGGCTGGAGATTATTTCAAAGGTCATGTAATTAACGAGAGTACAATTAAGCTCCTTAACAGCTATGCTGGAGCTAAGGTTCTTATCACAGAGGAATAATTTAGGAGGTAAATGATAATGGCTACTACAAAAACAACTAATGTTGAGGCAAATGAAAAGGCTTATAAATTTAAGTCACAGAATAAGTTTTTAACCGTATCGGCTGTAGGAGTGCAGTTTATTGACGGTGTAGCTACCACTACTAATCTGGAGGTAGCTAAGTATCTTGCTACTTTGGATGGGGTAGAAAGAGTAGAGGAATAAGGAGGGATCTCCTATGGATAGCTTAGAGCGTTGTAGGATCCTCTGTGGAATATCGGAGGATAACACTAAAAAGCTGGGGCTATTAACGGTGCTCTTAGAGAAAGCAAGAGAGGATATAGAGGCATTTTGTAGAGATACCTTTATAGAGCCTCTTACTGATGATGAGGGCATTATTACAGGATATACGGATGTATTCCCTAAACAGCTTAAGAATGTGCAGGAGGATTTAGCTATCCAGCGTTTTAGAAAGCTGGGGGCTGAGGGGGAGAGCTCTTATACCTTAGCGGATGAGAGTGTAACCTTTGATGATCCATTACCTGTATCAGTAGAAAAAAAGCTGTACCCATACCGCCAGCTATTCCCTAGATCTTATACGCTGGATGATCCAGTAGGCGGATATAAGGAGGGCTAAGGTATGCAATTTCTCTATGATAAGCAAGTGGTAGTAAAAAGATACTCCTCAACTTTAGGAGAGTTTAACCGTCCTAATAAAACTCTTGTAGAGGTTGGTACTTATGAGTGCCATACCGCAGAGGGTAGTACTACCACAGCACAGCTCCAGCCACAAAAAAAGAATACCACAGATCTTACACTCTACACGGATCCAGAGGCTCCTATTAAAAGGGGAGATATTTTATATATCTATGAGCTGGATGAGTACGATAAGCCCATTATGAGTACGGAGTTTAAGGCTATTGCAGATAAGCCTTACAAAAAGCGTACTCAGCTCATTGTATCGCTCCTCAGTGAGGAGGAGGTATAGTGGAGGGCTTTACTATCGAGGGCTGGGATGATTTTGTAGAGAACTTTAGTAAGTTTGTGGATAAATGGGCGGATAAGAAAAAGATCCTCCTCCAGAGGATGGCTAATATCTATCATGGCGAGGTTATACCTCATGTGCCAGTAGATACCTCACGGTTAGTAGATAGTATTACCATTTTCGGAGAGGGGATACCTCACGATTTTGTAGAGGTGGGAACTAATGTAGAGTATGCTCTGTATGTAAATGATGGTCATGTACAGCATAAGAGATTTTTACCAGCGGATAAGCTGAGTGCAGGCGGAAAAGCTAAATACCTTAAGAACAGGAACCAAAAAGGGATCATGTTAAAAGAGAGCTATGTAAATGGCTCTTTTTTTATGGAAAAAGGTATGCAGGATGCTAAGCCCAGACTTAACAGGCTGGTAGAGAGCTTTTTACAGCAAATAGGCAGAGAGATAGAGGGAGGTAGCTTATGAGATTGCTTAATAGCGTATGCAGGGTTATAGCCTCCGCTTATTCTGGGGTGCCAGTGCATATAGAGGAGGTTCCTAATAACTTTGAGCGTAACAGCTTTTATGTAACGCTGGCTACAGGCAGTAGCGAGCTAAAAAATATCAATGTGTATGAGGATGATCCGATATTCCAGATTGTTTACTTTGCGAAAAGAAACGAGGCTAATCAAGTGGTAGTGGAAAAACTCTATGAGGTAAAGGAGGAGCTTAAAAGGCTTTTCCTCCTTAAGAGGGTTGTACCTGTGATCTCTTTAGCTGGAGTAAAGGAAAAGCCTAGATATGCAAAGATAGAAAACTACTCCGATGATGTGAGGGTTAGTGAGGGAGCTTTATATGTAAAGATTACTCTCAACTTTACAGAGGATGTACCTGTAGAGGATAACTATGAGCTTATCGGAGATGTGGATATTGAAACAAAGACAGTAACAAACGGATAGGAGGTTAAACAGAATGGGATTACCAGATATTATTATTGAGTTTTCCAAAAAGGCAGTAACAGCCATCCAGAACGGATCTACAGGCATTGTAGGTATTATGCTTAAGGATGCCAAAAACAAGGGGGCTATGGTGCTTCGTAGTGTGGATGAGATCCCTACTGGAGATAGTGCTTTTAGTGCAGAGAATACCACTTATATTGAGAGAGCGTTTATCGGCTCTCCATCTAAGGTAATTATCTACACGATGGATACAACAGCAGAGAGTTACGATGAAGCTACAAAGTATTTTGCTACACAGAAAGTAAATTACATTGTAGGAGCTCCAGATCTTACCACAGAGGAGGCTACTAAGCTGGCTACATGGGTTAAGGGTATCAGAAAGAACTCTGTACGTAGGCCTGTAGCAGTACTCCCTAAGACCGCTGGAGATAGCAGGGGCGTTATTAACTTTGAGGTAGTAAACAGCTCCGCTACAAATAAGATCGAGGTAGGAGAAAAGCAGTATACAGAGGCGGAGTACTGTAGTAGAATTGCTGGCTTGTTAGCTGGCTTAGATCTCAGAGTATCCGCTACCTATAAGCCTCTTACTGAGGTAACAGCTATCCCTCTGGTAGATAGTGATGAGGAAGTAGATACCGCTATTGATGCTGGTAAGCTCACTCTCTATAACGATGGAGAGCGTGTTGTAATTGCAAGAGGTGTAAATTCCCTCACTACAGTTACAGCGGTAGAAACAGCGGATCTCCAGAAAATCAAGATCAACGCTATACAGGATCAGATTGAGGGAGATATTTACAGCACTATTAACAAGAGCTACATCGGTAACTACAGTAACTCTTATGATAATAAGTGCTTACTTATTACAGCTATCAAGGGCTACCTTAGAGGGCTGGAGGCTACAGAGGGCGGTAAGGGCTGGCTTAAGGCTGATAGCTCTACTATGGAGATCAATGTAGCTAAGCAGAAACAGTACTTAGAGAGTATCGGAGTAGATACCTCTGAGATGGATGAGCAGGCTATTAAGGAGGCTAATACAGGCTCTCATGTATTCCTTAAGGGTACTATCTCTATTTTAGATGCTATCGAGGATGTAGATATTTTCATCAATAAGGATTAAGGAGGTAATTACAGATGGCAGTAGAAACAAAGCGAATTTGTAACGGTACCTTTGGAGAGCTCTGGTTAGATGGAGACTATGTAGGAGAGTGCTATAAGGCACAGGCAAAGGTAGAGTTTACAAAAGAGGAGATTAAACAGTGCGGTACTTTCTTCACTGATAACAAGGTTGTCGGATGTAAGGGTACAGGATCTCTCACTATGCACAAGGTAAATTCCAGAATGGCTATTAAGGTAGCTAACATGGTTAGAAATAAGCAGGATGTACGCTTTACGCTTATCAGTAAGTTAGCGGATCCAGATGCTTACGGTGCAGAGCGTGTATCTATCACAGGAGTACAGATGGATGATCTTACTCTCTTTGATTGGGAGGCTCAGAAACCTCTTGAAACAGAGGCTCCGTTTACCTTTACAGGGTACGAGTACTTAGATCAGATTACTCCTCAGTAAGAGTTATAAGAGTGCAGTTTGGGGAGGGTAAAACCTCCCCTTATTTTTATTATATGAAAAATTAAGGAGGGCTATAACATGGCTACAAAGAATGTAAATGCAGAGGCAGTACAGGCAGAGGAAACAGAAAAGAAAGAGGCGGTTAATATCTTAGATCTCCTCTTAGGATCCGATGTAGGAGAGATTAAGCTCCCTACTAAGGAAGTAGAGATTACCAGATTATCACAGGTATACGGTGCTCCGTTTATCCTCACAATTAAGGCGATTACTCCAACTAAGTTTGAGGAGATACAGGATATGAGCATTGATGTAAAGGGCAAGGATGCAGATATTGATATTACTCAGCTCCAGCTCTTTACAGTAATCGAGGGCGTAGTAGATGCTACAGGTGCTCCGATGTTTAAAAACAAGGAGCTTATGAGTAAGTTTAAGGTATCTACTCCTAAGGATCTGGTAAGAGCGATCTTACTTTCTGGAGAGATCGCTAAGATTTACGGAGAGATCTCTGAGCTGGCAGGTTTCGGAGATAATGCGGTTAAAGAAGTAAAAAACTCATAAGTACAGATGGGCTTACCCAGATGATGTATTACTACTGGAAACACGGTAGAGTACTCCCATCTGTATTTTATAAATTGCCTAGAGGAGAGCTCTTAGTGTTACAGGCTTTTTACGAGCAGGAGAGAGATGATAACAACAAAGAGCTGGAGAGGGCAAATAAGAGTGAGAGTGTTATGTACAATATCAATCTACTCACATAGAGGAGGTGGCATATATGGCGGTAGAGTTTGGTGCAAAACTTTATTTAAAAGATAATATGTATGCTACCCTTAAGAAAAATCTAGGTTTACAGCGTGAATTTTCGGAGCAGATAGATAAAACTAATGCGAGTATGCAACAGATGGGGCGTACAAGGGTTAATGCTACTATCAATGCTACGGATAACGCCTCTGGAGTAGTAGAGAGCGTTAGACAAACTGTAAATAGTGTAGGCAATACAACAGTATCCCCAGAGGTATCCTTACATGATAACGCCTCTGGGGTTATTGGTGCTATACAGGATACCTTAGATACCGTCAATACTACCACAGCTACTCCAGAGGTGGAGGTAGAGGATAATGCCTCTCCTACTATCAGCGAGGTAGAGAGTAGAGTGCATAGGCTGGGGAATGTGAGAGCATTAACCAGAGCAGAGGTAGACGATCAAGCTACAGAAAAGGTGGAGAGAATAACCCAGAGGATCAAGGATCTTACTAAAAAGGTATTCTCTCCAGTGATTAAGCTAAAGGATCTTACAGTTAGTACAGTAGGCAAGATTAAGCAGAGGCTTAAAGAGATAGCCACTACTTTTACTCCTATTGTAAAAATCAGAGATCTAGCCTCACAGGGCTTAGCTAAAATTAAAAATACCTTAGGTGGGCTACGAGATAAAGTTACCTCTGTAGCGGTAGGGATCCACGATAGAGCTACATCTGGACTAAATAAAATAAGGGTAGGTGTACGAACAGTAGGAAAGCTGGTGGCTAAGCCTTTTATCTCTGTTAGGGATAAAGCCACAAGTGGGATCACAAAGGTTAGAAACTCCCTAAAATCCGTAGGGAAAACAGTAGCTAAGCCTTTTGTTACTTTGAGGGATAAAGCAAGTGCTCCTCTGGGTAAGGTAGGCGGTGTACTGAAATCTGTAGGAAAGACGGTAGCAAAACCTTTTATAGCAGTAAAAGACGGTGCTAGTAAGATCCTCCACGGTATAGGCAGTAGCTTAAAATCCATCGGTAATATGTCTGTAAAGGCTATGGTAGCGGTAAAGGATGGAGCTAGTGCTGTACTGGGTAAGATCGGTAGTACACTTAAGAGCCTTGCAAAAGGCGTAACAATCGCTGTAGGAATTGCAGGAGCAGGAGCTACAGCTCTTATGGGTAAATCCTTAGGAGAGGGAGCTAAACTACAGCAAAGTATAGGCGGTGTGGAAACACTGTACACAAAGACTAATAGCGATGGTAGTACAGATACCTCAGCGGTAGATAAGATGTTACAGTATGCTAATCAAGCATATAAAACTACAGGCTTATCCGCTAATGAGTATATGGAAAATGTTACCTCATTTAGTGCCTCTCTTTTGAGTGCGTGTGCAGGAGATACAAATAAATCCGCTGAGATTGCTAACAAAGCTATGATAGATATGGCGGATAACGCTAACAAGATGGGTACTGATATGGGATCCATCCAGAACGCTTATCAAGGCTTTGCAAAGCAAAATTACACGATGCTGGATAACCTTAAGCTGGGTTATGGTGGTACTAAGGAGGAGATGGATAGGCTCCTTAAGGATGCACAGGCTATCACTGGTACTAAGTACGATATAAACAACTTAGCGGATGTATATACAGCTATCGGAGTAATACAGGATAAATTAAATATCACAGGAACCACAGCAAGAGAGGCAGAGCAGACCTTTAGCGGATCTTTTGCGATGATGAAAGCCTCAGTTACTAACCTCTTAGGTAATTTATCTATAGGGGATGGAGAGGCAGTAGCTAGAAGTATGGGAGAGCTGGTAGAGAGTGCAAGTACCTTTTTCTTTGGTAACTTTATACCGATGCTCCAGACGATTTTTAGCAACTTGCCTACAGCAATAGGAACAGCGGTAGAAAAGGTAGCTCCTCAGATTAAGGAAAATGTATTACCACTCCTTACATCTATCAAGGATGCAATCTTTACAGGGCTGGGTAATATCGGTATTGATACTGGAGCATTGCAAGCTATTTTCGATCAGCTTTTTAATGTAAAGGTAGACGGTGGCGGTATTGCTAGTATGTTCTCTGGGCTTAAGGATGGAATAGTACAGGCGATCAATACGATCTTACCTATCATCCCTCCGATTATCTCAGCGGTACAACAGATAGCTCCTGTAGTAGGGCAGGTAATTAGTACGATTATGAGCGGTGTATCTCAGATCATTCCTTATATCGTGCCAGTGATCCAGACTATTACTAATATCATCGTAACAGCTATGCCAGTGATCCAACAGATCATTACAGTAGTGGTAGGTGCGATTGTAGCTATTATGCCTACATTGAGCTCTATTTTTACTTTTGTGGGAAATGTGATCCAGCAAGTACTTACTGTGATCGGTAATCACATGGGATTATTCCAGACTATTGTATCTGTAGTAGTAACAGTAGTATCTACTGTATGGCAGACCTTAGCCCCTATAATCAGTGCGGTAGTAGATGTGATCCTTACGGTGGTGGATGGGCTACTTACAGGAATTGAAACGGTATTCAATTTCTTAGCTCCATACATCTCTCAGATCTGGGGTAGTATCTGTGGATTTTTCGACAGTGCAAGCTCTACGATTACCACTATCGTAGAAACCATTAAGAGTGTATTTCAAGGCTTATTTGATGCGGTATCCACTATTTTCGGCGGTATCTCCAGTGCTGTATCTACAGCGATCGGAACCGTAACAAGTGTAATAAGCGGAGCGATAGATGCTATTAGCGGTTTTGTAGATAAAATTGGTGGTGCAATCTCAAAGGCTAAGGACTTTGTAGGAGGTATCGGGGGTAAGGTTAAGAGTGCTTTAGGTTTTGCCTATGGTAAAGACAGAGTACCATACGATAATTACCCAGCTATCCTCCATCAAGGAGAGAAAGTCTTAACCAGAAATCAAGCAGATCAGTATGAGAGGCGTATGAGTACTAGAGGTGTACAGCTTAAGGATGTTACACCTATAGACAGGGATCCAGATGATCCACAGGATAATAACGGAGGTACAGGAGGTACAGGAAATCCACAGGATAGCGATCTACCTAAGAGCGGTGGTATCGGATCCGTAACGATTGAAAAATTGGCGGATACGGTAATCATTGAGAAAGAGGCAGATACAGATAAGGTTGTTTCTGATATGGTGGCAAAATTCAAAAAGTTGTTACCTAATATGACTTAACAGGGAGGAGGATACTTAATGGAATTTTGGTTACAACAGAATAGCGATAAGTTTCAACTCCCAGTTAAGCCCTCTGATTACACGGTATCCGTATCCCATAAAAATACGGTTGTCAATGTAATACAGGTGGGAGATGTAAACCTTATCGGTAACACAGGCTTAAGAGAAATTTCTCTTAAGTCTTTTTTTCCAGCAAAGGATTATAACTTTAGCAATAATGCAGGGCGTAGACAGCCTCTAACTTATGTAGAAAAGATCGAGAGCTGGAGAAAGTCTGGTACTCCTATTAGAGTTATCATTACAGGCACTCTTAACATGGAGGCTACAGTAGAGAGCTTTGTGTGGGGAGAGCAGGATGCTACAGGAGATATTTATTATACCTGTAATATAAAGGAGTACAAAAAGATAAAGACAAAGAGAGCTACCGTTACTATAGCTACTGTAAAGCCTACAGTAAGGGCTACAAAGCCACAGGCTACTAATACAGCCAGAACATACACGGTAAAGCGTGGAGATTGCCTCTGGAAGATAGCTAAACAGTTTTACGGTAGTGGAGCTCAGTACAATAAGATCTACAATGCTAACAGGGATAAGATAAAAAATCCTAATCTTATCTATCCTAATCAAGTATTAACTATCCCTTAGGAGGTGGTAAGAGTGATAGTAGTGCATAAGAATACAGACATTACAGAGTATGTATCCTCTATGAGCTGGGGTGGTAGCAGAACAGAGGTAGCCAGAAAGTTAGAGCTACACATTGTAAACGCTCCCTTAGATAAAAATATTACTCCTCTTACCATCAACTTAGCGGATCCTGTTTATCTATTTGAGGATGATGGAAAAACAGAGCTTTTTAGAGGCTATGTAGTAGAGAGGGAGGCAAGCAGTACTACAGGTACAGTTACTTATACCTGTTATGATCTTCTTTTCTATACCATCAAGAGTAACGCCACTTATAATTTTAGCTCTAAAACAGCAGAGGCGATAACTCAGATGGTATGTGATGATATGGAGATCCCTGTAGGCTCCTTAGCTCAGACAGGGCTAACACAGAAACTCATAGTACAGAATGTATCTATCTATGAGATTATTATGAGAGCCTATACACAGGCATATCAACAGAACGGAGTAAGCTACAGGGTGGTAGCTAAAAAAGGCTACCTCAATGTAGAGGAAATGGGTAAGGTGGTATGCAGTATTGAGATCACAGAGGATAGCAATATTACCAGCTCCAACTATAAAGAGAGCATTACTAACATGGTTAATAAGGTTCGTATTTATGACGGAGAGGGTAAACCACAGGGAGTAGTACAAAATGATGCAGATGTGAAAAAGTATGGTATATTCCAGCAGACTTACACTAAAGAGGAGGGCAAGGATGCTACTACCACAGCTAAGAGTATGTTTAAGACGGTTGAGAAAACCTTTACTCTGGAGTGTGTAAACCTCAATGAGGCAGTAACAGGGGCAGGGGCGGTAGTGAGAGATAGCTCTACAGGGCTCAGCGGTGTAGTGTGGATAGATGCAGATACTCACACATGGCAAAATGGAGTAGCTACCATGAGCTTAACAGTAACTCTAAAACAAATGATGGATACTAAGGAGGGATAGCATGGCTGGTACTGGGGATAACATGAAAAACGATCATCAATATGCAGAAGTGCTAGAGATGATGCGATCACAGGGAGCTAAAGATAATCCTACCTTAGCCCAGATAGGAGTAATGCAAAGCTCTAACAGCGTAAAGATAGATGATCTGGTACTCAATGCTGAGGATCTGTATATAGCAGATTACTTAGTAGCAGGGTATACCAGACAGATAAAAGTACCTTATGTATCTGGAGTATCTGTGGATACTACACAGAGTAACGGTTTTGCTAGTAAGGATAACCCAGATCCAGATACTAGGGCATGGAAACAAAGCCAGATAACCTATACAGATGGGCTTAAGGCTGGGGATATGGTGCTGGTACAGAAACTTAATGATAATAACAAGTATGTAATCATAGCAAGGGTGGTGGAGGCGTAAATGAGTTTATTTCCTTTTGCAACAACAGAGGATCTTACTCTAACGGATCAAGAGGTAACAGCCTCCTCTATCCGTGAGTATGAGATCGACTTTGAAAAAGGCACACTCACAGGGAAGATTGTAACTGGTGTAGATGCTCTTTGTGTGTGGGCTTACTTAGCTCTTAAGACTAAGAGATACCGCTGGATTATATATAGCTGGGGTTATGGGGATGAGGTTTATGATCTCATCGGATATAGCTACAGTGAGGAGTACCTTAACAGTGAGGTAAGGCGGTATATGGAGGAGTGCTTATTTGAGAATGAGCACATAACAGGAGTACAAGATCTGGAGGTATCCCAGATTAAAGATGTACTCCACATAAAATTTACTCTGGTAACAGATGTAGGTAGTAAGGAGGTGGAAATGGATGTATGAGGATCAGACATACGAAAATATATTAGATAGATCCCTAGCAAGGGTGGCAAGTGATGTAGATAAACGTGAGGGCTCCGTTATTATGAACGCTATAGCCCCTGTATCCGCAGAGCACGCAGATGTATATATCCAGCTAGGTAATATCGTAAATAATGGGTATGCAGATACCGCAGTAAGAGAGTTTCTAATCCTCCGATGTAAGGAAAGAGGTATTATCCCTTATGAGGCTACTAAGGCTACTCTAAAGGGTAAATTTAATATGGAGATCCCTATAGGCTCCAGATTTAATCTGAATGAGCTTAACTATGTAGCCACAGCATTTATAGAGAGTGCCGATGGCTATTTTTATTATCAGATGGAATGTGAAACAGAGGGTACTAATGGCAATAAGTTTTTTGGAGAGCTTAGCTCCATTGAGTACATTGATAAGGATCTTACTGGAGAGCTTACAGAGCTCCTTATCCCAGCGGAGGATGAGGAGGATACAGAGGCTCTAAGGACACGATATCTTAACTCCTTTGATAGTAACCATTTTGGCGGTAATAAGCAGGATTATGTAGAGAAAACCGATGCTCTGGATGGTGTAGGTGGTACAGTGGTTATCCCTGTGTGGAATGGGGGAGGCACTGTTAAGTTAATCATTATCAATAGTGATTTTGGAGTAGCATCTAGCACACTGGTAAAAGCGGTGCAGGAGGCTATAGATCCAGATCCACAGGGTACAGGTAGTGGCATAGCTCCTATAGGGCATACAGTAACAGTAGTATCCGCTGTGGGTAAGACAGTAAGCATAAAATCCAGAATAACTCTAAATGATGGCTACCAGTGGTCACAGGTAAAACCTAAGGCGGAGGAAACTCTGGAGGCGTATTTTTTGGAAATGCGTAAGAACTGGGAGAAAGGTAACTTAGTAGTGCGTATCTCTCAGATAGAAAACAGGCTCCTTAATCTGGATGGGATCTTAGATGTGGCGGATACACAGCTAAACGATGTAGCCAGTAACTTAGCCTTAGCACAGGAGGAGATACCTCTGTTAGGAGGTGTTTATATTGGCTAGAGAGATTGATCTATTAGGCTATTGGATGCCTGTACTCCGACAGCTTAAAGAGTTTAAGGAGATAGCAAAGGCGGAAACGCCAGAGCTTAAGTACATCCTAGAACAGATTGAGCGTACTCTTAACAATATGTTTATTGAAACAGCGGATGAGTACGGTATTAAGCGTTTTGAGGATATGATGGGTATTTACCCAGAGGCAGGAGCCAGCCTAGAAACAAGGCGTTTTAATGTGCTGGTTAAGTGGAATGATAAAGTACCTTATACGGAGAAAGAGCTTTATAACAGGCTTATTAGTATCTGTGGAGATGATAACTTTAGCGTTAATCCAGATTATAAAAATTATTTTTTAGAGATTATAACTCATTTAGGGATAGAGGGGGCGTTTGATACGATCTCCTCTATTTTGCAGGATATGATCCCCTGTAATCTGGTGCTGGATCTTAAAAACACTCTGGAGGAGGGAAATACAACTCCTTTTAGTGTGGCGGTAGTACCCTGTGTGGCTATGAGGTATCAGATCACAAACGATATTAACCCTAAGGTAGCTACAGAGAGCCCTATGTACTACGGTGTAGGCTTAGGCAGAGCTGGTACTCACATTATCACTCACGATATAAAGAGTACTGTAAATAAGAGCTCAGATCTCAATGTAGCACAGGCATTATCTACAGGAGGCTCCTCTGGAGCTATCACAATGGATATAGCTGTAAAGGATGAGGTAGAAAGCCCTCATTACGAGGGAGTAGGCGTTGGAATGGCGTTTACAAAAATCATTACCCACGATATTAACAGCAAAGCAACTAACAGCGGTAATACTACTGTAGCAAGCCCTGTAAACACAGCTACAGTTATTACAATAAATTAAAGAAAAGGAGTGTGATAAAATGGGTGCTTTTAAGAGTGCAGTAATCACAAAAAAAGGACAGGAACTCTTAGCAAAAGTGGTAGCAGGTACTACTAAGCTGGAGTTTACTAAGATCAAGGTATCCGATGCTAAGCTATCTGGAGATCTGGCAAGTATGACAGGTATCGGTACTATCAAACAGGAGGAAAAGGTAGCCTCTGTAGTGAGAAAGAATGGATCTAATGTTACAGTATCCGCTAGTTTCTCTAATCAGACCTTAGGGCAGGGTTATTATGTAAGAAACTTAGGACTTTATGCAAATGATCCACAGGCTGGAGAGATCCTCTACAGTATCTCAGTAGCAGATGAGAGTACCGCTACAGCGGATTATATGCCTCCATTTAATGGTATCGGTGTAAGCTCCCTTATGGTGGATCTTGTAACAGCGGTATCTAATGCCTCTAGCGTAAAGGTAAACGTAGATCCTACCGCTGGAGCTACTGTAGCCCAGATCGTTAATTTACAGGAGCAGATTGACGATGTTAAGAGCTTTGTAGGCTATGATAGCTCCGATGTATACGGAGTAGAGGTAGATTTTGTAAATAAGAAATTTACAAGATTAGCAGGAGCAGAAAATCTTACCTCTGGTGCAGATTTTGATAAGCTCGCTCCGTGGGGTGGTAGAAAGAGATGTAACCTTACTAATGAGGGCGTTATGGTAGCCTACAGAGGGGAAACAGGTTACTCAGAGGCAGGAGCTACCTCAGCTACCATTACAAAGGGTACTACAGAATATCCTAGCGGTACTAAGGTACAGACTATGGTAGAACAGCCTTTATTCTATACTAAGGTTGTGCCTGTAAAATCCAGCGTTTCCTCCTCTGGTAGAGGTAAGAAATATGATAAGGCTAGATTTTATATCAGCCCTACACCTAAGGCAGGATTTAAGCCTGTGGATGGTTTCTTAGATGATAACGGTATCTTACAGGATAAGATTTACCTCTCAGCCTTTGAGGGATCTATCTTTGATACCTCCGCTGGAACATACCTTAAGGCGGATGAGCAGGTGGCGGATTTTGCTACAGATATGCTCTCATCTATCGCAGGTGCTAAGCCAGCCAGTGGACTTACACAGAACCTCACTAGAGCAAACGTAAGAAAGCTCTGTACTAACAGAGGTAAGGGCTGGAAATCTCATAACATTTTCGCTCTTACAGCTACTCAGTGGCTTATCTTAGTAGAGTATGCCTCTATGAACGCTCAAAGCGTTATCGGACAGGGTGTAAGTACTTTTACAGGCGATGGATCTACTAACATGGCTGTAGTAACAGGTGCTACCTCTGGTTTAGGTAATGGATCTGGTATTGATCCTAACGCTGGAGTAGATGGTAAGTGCTCAGTATCTTACAGAGGAGAGGAAAACCTCTGGGGTAATATCTGGACTTGGCTGGATGCTATCAATATTTATAACGATAAGGCAAGCGGAGTATACAATGCTTTTGTTAAGCCTTATGGAGAGTGTAAGGATGATACTACAGCCGATGGATACAAAGCCTTAGATTTTAATATTGCCACAGGAGAGGGCTATATTAGTGGCTTTGGATACGATGAGGATCATCCAGATCTTTTCCTTTGTGCGGAGCATAACGGTGCATCTAACCTCCCAGTAGGAGATTATTATTGGAATAACAATGATGGTTTTCGTGTTGCTATATTGGGTGGTAGGTGGACTGATGGTGCTAGGTGTGGTGCGTGGTATCTTAGTCTGGGTAGTGCCTCCTCTAATCGCGATCGGGGTATCGGCGGTCGCTTACTATATGTGCCTCAGACAAAGATTAGTGCATAACAATAGCATCATAAACTCAACAAAATAAAGAAATCAAAGAGGGTAATAGAGAGGGCTGTAAAGCTCTTTTTTATTACCCTTTTTGTCGGTAGCTAAAAGGCGTTTCGTGTTACTAAATTAGGTGGTAAATGGAATAATGGTACTAAATGTGGTGCATGGTATCTTAATCTGAATAATACCTCCTCTAATCGCAATCGGAATATCAGCAGTCACTTACTATATGTGCATATAAAAAGAAAAATAGTAAAAGTGTGTTACACCATGACACTTATTTATATAAGTGAGATTTAGCTACCGTGGCTCTTGCCAAAACATAAAACTCCTCTATGAGGAGCGGTAAAAAATAGCTAAGAGGATGCTTATGTGCGGAGAGATCCGTAAACCATGTTAGCCTAGCAAGCTAAGAACTGATTGTTATGTGAACGATAGCACAGGGGTACTACAACAGGTAGTTAGCTCCCTCTTATGCACATACAAAATTATGATAAGGTGGGTGCCAAAACACATGAAAGATACTGGAGATTTATTTTCTAAGATTTGTGATATGGATAATCTTAGAAAAGCCCACAAGAACGCAAAGAGAGGTAAAGGGTGGTATGCAGAGGTAAAGTGTATAGAGAAAGATCTGGATCATTACCTAAAGAGGCTACAGGAAAATCTAATAGAACACAGGTATCATACCTCAGAATATGAAATCTTTACAAAGAAAGAGAGTAATAAGGAGAGGGAGATTTATAAATTACCATTTTACCCAGACCGTATATGTCAATGGGCTATCTTACAGGTTATAGAGCCCTACTTACTTAATTCCATGACAAAGGATACCTATAGTGCAATCCCTAACAGAGGGATCCAGCCTATTATCAATCAGTTACGAGGGTATAAGAAAAAGATTAAGAAAGATGGAAAAGTAGTAGCGGAGAAGTGGATACCCAGTATTTTAGTATCAGATCCAGAGGCTACAAAGTATTGCTTAAAGCTGGATGTAAGAAAGTATTATCCCAGCATTGTACACGATGTACTAAAGGCTAAGTATAGAGAGCTCTTTAAGGATGAGGAGCTTATCTGGTTAATGGATGAGATCATAGATAGTATTAGTACTTGTCCAGCCACAGAGGAAAATATAGAGATCCTCCAGAGGCTAGGTGTAGCGGTAAATATTATCATAGACGATAACGGTAGAGAGTTTGTGGATGGTGTAGGTATTCCTATTGGAAACTATGTTAGCCAGTATGACGGTAATTTTAATCTATCTGTAGTAGATCACTGGCTCAAAGAGGTTAAGGGCGTTAAGTACTACTTTAGATACATGGATGATATGGTTATTTTCGGTAGCAGTAAAGAGGAATTACACAAACTCAAAAGAGAGTTAGATGAGTTTATGGCGGTAAATCTTAAGCAGGTGCTTAAGCATAACTGGCAGGTATTTCCTACTAAGGTAAGAGGTGTAGATTTTGTAGGCTATAGATTTTTCGGAGAGTATACCTTACTCAGAAAATCAACTTGCAAGACATTTAAGCATAGGATGCTTAGCATCTCCAGTAAAAGAGAAAACAATGTGAGCCCTACTTATAGTGAGTGGTGCTCATTTAATAGCTATGTGGGCTGGCTACAGCATTGTGATAGCTTTAGGCTATACCAGAAATATGTAGAGCCTAATGTAGAATATATGCACAATTATTACTTAAAGGAGGTAAAAGGTAATGCAGAAATTTGTAAACGTAAGAACTACAGCGGAGAGCGTAAAGCCTCTTGAGATTGATGATTACCATGTATATGTAAATACAGGTATCAAAGAGATCCATGAGGAGGCTAAGGAGGGAGATCTTAGCTCTGGGTTTGATGGGTTTGAAATTGAAACACAGGAGATCTATGAGAAAGATGAGTACATCCAGCTCATGGCAGAGAAAAACAGCTCCTTAGAGGAGCAGGCTACAGATTTACAGTTAGCCTTAGCAGATGTGTATGAGCAGATGTTAGGGTTATCAGCTAAATAAGAGGGAGGAGAAAGATTATGGCACAGGTTTACGCTACTTTGATCCGCAAAGGGTTAAGGACTATTGATAATATACCAAAGGATCTCAGAAAAGCCGTACAAAAAATCTTAGACGGAGATAATGAGTAGTATGTTACTCAATATTATCTTAAAAACAATACTCAGAAAGGAGGTAAAGGCTATGGCAGTAATTTACGCTACCCTTATTGTAAAGGGCAAAAAGACAATCAATGATGTACCGCCAGTAATCAGAGAGCAGGTTAAGCAGATCCTCATTGATCTTGATTTACCAGAGCTTGCAGAGTAAGCCACAGGGGGAGAGCTAAATGCTCTCCCTTTTATTATGGCGGAAAGGAGGATCTTATGGATATGGCTACAGATGCAGATATTAACATCGAGCATAGACTTACTGAGATAGAACAGCGAGCAAAGAGTAACACTAATCGACTTAATGAGCATGATGAGATACTCAAAAGCAATAGTGAGATGATTGGAGCTATAAAAGAGCTGGCTACTGAGGTTAAGTATATGCGTGGGGATCTGAATGAAACCGTTGAGAGGCTTAACAAGCTGGAGGGTAAGGATGGGGATAAGTGGGATAAATTCAAGTGGCTTATTGTAACAGGGCTTGTAACACTTATCTTAGGATACTTAGCGGTTTCTGTAGGATTAAAGTAAGGAGGGGATCCAGTTTATCTCTTTACCTCATTTTGAGGTATCGTAGCAACTATTAACAAACTCACAAGGAGGTACAGTATGAATTTAAAAGTTAGAGTAAAAAATCCTGTATTCTGGGTACAGATTGTACTTAGTATTTTAACTCCTGTGCTTGCGTATGCAGGACTTACAGCACAGGATCTTACCACATGGAGTAAGGTAGGGGAGCTCATTGTAGGAGCTATCTCTAATCCTTATGTACTCTCTTTAGTGGTGGTATCGGTTTGGAACACTCTAAACGATCCGACTACAAAGGGATTAGGCGATAGTGCCAGAGCAAAGAGCTATACAGCTCCACAGTAAATATATTTATCAGACAGACAGGGAGAGCCTTTACAGGGCTCTCCTTTTTAAGTGTTTAGATCGGAGGTATTATTATGACAGAGAAAGAAATCAGATCAAAGGTTGTTGAGATCGCTAAGGGTTGGTTAGGCTGTAAAGAGAGTGACGGATCCCATAAAAAGATTATTGATACTTATAACGCTTGTAAGCCACTCCCTAGAAGTTATGCTGTAAAATATACAGATGCGTGGTGTGCTACTTTTGCATCCGCTGTAGGCATTAAGGCAGGACTTACAGATATTATCCCTAGAGAGTGTAGCTGTAATCAGTTTATCCAGCTTGCTAAGAATATGGGTATCTGGGTAGAGAATGATGCTTACACTCCATCCGCTGGAGATATGATCCTCTATGATTGGGATGATAACGGAGTAGGAGATAATACAGGTAGTGCGGATCATATCGGTATTGTAGTATCTGTATCTGGAGGCGTTATTAAGGTTATCGAGGGTAACAAGAGTAACGCTGTAGGATATAGAGATCTTGCAGTAAACGGTAAGTATATCAGAGGCTTTGTTACTCCTAAGTACAGCTCTAAGGCTACTAAAGAGGAGGCTCCTAAGCCATCTGGTAACGGAGGAGGCTCTTACAATATTGGAGATATTGTAAACTTTACAGGATGCCTCCACTATACCAGCTCTACAGCTAGTGGCGTTGCATATGGCTGTAAGGCAGGACAGGCTAAGGTAACTAACAAGGCTGAGGGTGCGGTACATCCGTATCACTTACAGGCTATCTCTGGTAAGGGCTCTACTGTATATGGCTGGGTAAATGCTGGAGATATTTCTGGTAAGACAGGCGGAGGATCCGCTAAGACCTACACAGTAGTTAAGGGAGATACTCTTAGCAAGATCGCTAAAAAGTATGGAACTACTGTAGATACTCTGGTTAAGCTCAATGGTATCAAAAATAAAAACCTTATTAACATCGGACAGGTAATCAAGTTACCTTAATCCTTTAGGCACTCCTTAATATTTTTTTATATAGAGGGCTACTGGCTGTAAAATGCTGGTAGCCCTCATTTTTTAGTTGTATCTAGTATATAAGGGGTGTATAATAGATAGAAACTGAAAAACAGCCTCATAAAGCCCTCTATTTTATCAAGGGTAAAGAAGTCTACACCTAATATATAAAAGTGGCTGTATGAGGCACACAGGAGCTCACAGGACTATTACAGGAGGGTAAACAGGATGGCATACAGGAAAATAACGGATATAAGAGATACTATTGGTATGAGAGCGGTATTTTATGCCAGAGTATCTACAGCGGAGGAGGAACAGCTAAACGCTATAGAACTCCAGATTGAGGAAAATAGAGGATGTATTAAGGATCATGGCTGGAAACTGGTAGGAGAGTATATTGATCGCAGTAAGAGCGGTACGATGGTAAAGGGCAGGGATGATTACCAGAGGCTCTATGAGGATCTGTACGAGGATCTATTTGATATTGTAGTAATCAAGGATCAAGAGAGGCTCCAGAGAAATACTCTGGATTGGTACCTCTTTATTAACAGGGTAGTACAGACAGGAAAGCTACTGTTTATGTACATGGATGGAAAATTTTACTCTCCAGATGATGCTCTAATCACAGGTGTACGAGCAATCATAGCGGAGGAGTTTAGTAGAAATCTTAGTAAGAAACTCCATAACTACCACGATCACAGAATAGAGAAAGCCAGACAGGGGCAGGAGATAGCCTTACAGGGTAGTGGTAATGTATATGGATGGGATAAAAAAGATGGTAAGTATTATATAAATCCAGAACAGGCTAAGGTAAGGAGGCTCATGTGTGAGGGAATTATGGCAAGAAAAGGCTCTACCCTCATAGCTAAGGAGCTTAATGATGCTGGATACCGTAACACGGTAGGGAAACCGTGGAAACCTATGGATATACCTAAATTTGTATATGATTGTAAAAATGTAGGTACCATGATTATAAACAAAGAAAGACACGATTTTGAGAGTAAGCAAACTATAAAACTCCCTAAGGAGGAGTGGGTATATGTAGAAAACGCTCTCCCTCCGATAGTCACACAGGAGGAGTGGGATCTAATCTGTAAGATCCATGAGGAGAGAGTAATAGCCACAGGATCCGACAGGAGAGGCAAGAAAACCAGCGGATACTCTTTTAGTGGTAAGCTGGTATGTGGTATATGTGGGGCTCCTTACTGGAGGAAACAGAGGGTATCTAAGGATGAGTACTGGGTATGCAGTACAAAGCAGACTAAAGGCAGGAGAACCAGAAAAAGAGATAGCACGATGGGGAAAGCTGGAGAGATAAATCCTTTAGGCTGTGATAATGAAAATATCTCTTATAACTCCCTCATGGAGATAATGGGGGTAGTATCAGAGCGATTACAGGCGAATACAGACACAATAAAGCAGGATATGATAAATTGGCTTACTAAGCTCAGAAAACAGCTCCTAGAGGCAAATGGAGGGCATACAGAGGCAGATCTACAGCGTGAGCTCTCCAGAAAAAGTAAGCTACTGGATGCCTACTTAGATGGGATCCTAAATAAACAGGAATACCAGAAAAAAGCAGAGGAGTTAGATGAGAGGATCATCCAGCTCAAAGCAGAAACAGAAAAGAATAAGGCTAACTCTGGAGATATTGCAGAGATAGATAAGGTACTGGCTAACATAGATGAGGAGGTATCCAGATATGTAGATGGTAATGAGAAATTAAAAGTAGAATACCTCTTAGAGCACTTAGAGCAGGTGCAGATCTTCCCAGATAAGGTTATAGTTATAGTACCGATATTGAGCGAGGGGATAGTAGTAGTAGAGAAAACTCAGTATGTATCTAGGGAGAAATGGCTCTGGAAAAAGTACATTAATGAATATTATAACGGACAATTTAAAAGCGGATCGGGGATGCGTCTATTACGATGGAGATCCGATTAGTAAATTGGGAAGTAAATATCGTGAAAAAATAGGATATATGCCGCAACAACAGGAGATTTATGACAATTTTACCGGTGAAGAGTTTCTGTGGTATATGGCAGCTTTAAAGGGATTAGAAAAAAGTATGCAAAAAATAAGATAGATAACCTTTTGAAAGTGGTGAATTTGACTTCTGAGAAAAACAAAAAAATAGGTTCGTATTCAGGTGGAATGAAGCAGAGAATATTGATAGCACAGGCATTGCTTAATGATCCGGATATTTTGATAATGGATGAGCCGACTGCAGGGCTTGATCCGAGTGAAAGGATTCGCATTAGAAACTTTTTGAGTGAAATGTCGGAGAATAAGATAATTATAATTGCTACACATATAGTCTCTGATATCGAATTTATTGCAAAAGAAATAATATTGCTTAGTCACGGAGAAATAATTGAGCATGGTACTCCACAGCATTTACTAAAAAAGCTAAATAATAAGGTATACGAGGTCGAAACATCTTCTGAGGATGAATTCAAACAAGAAAATGTCATGATTGTTAACATAAAAATGGGAGCGAATGGAAAAATATACAGAATAATAAGCGAAAGTGAACCTAGAGGTTATAATTTTTCTGTTGTAAAGGCAGGTCTTGAGGAATTGTATATGTATTATGTCTCATTGCAGAGCTAAAGGAAGAATAGCTTAGTAATCCATAATTAAAGTACAATTATTTCTTTAATGAAAGATAAGTTTGTTGCGTAAAGTATTATATTAAATGCATAAAGAGTTAATCCTTATGCATTCTACACCGC